>PDWJ01004131.1_pt1 | contig 25064 bp, 22 predicted proteins | sample 1430881 | NCBI WGS metagenome assembly PDWJ01 (sample SAMN01162460, study PRJNA174530) | Oral metagenome, whole genome shotgun sequencing project. | biome: Marine environment; feature: Marine mammal; material: Swab sample of the gingival sulcus; isolation source: swab sample of gingival sulcus...
TTTTGTGGGTTTTTGTCATTTTTACTTGCACATTATACCATATTCTTGAAAATTATTCTATTATTATCAAATGGTTATTTGTTTTTGAGGAGAATCTATTTACTGCAAAAATACGTAAAGAAGATGGTACCGCATGGACTGACCTTTGGTGAACACTTTGGATATTGTAAAACTGTAATGTTCTCGATGTAATATATTGGAATATAAGCAATTTTTAAAAAATTGACACAATGTTTATGAAATATCCGGGCTAGAGATCTTTAAAAGAATACATCTATCGTTTTGATAAGAATACAGATATGAGAATTGTTTCTTAATATCTCCTCAATAGCTGTTTGAGTATTTTCGCAGAGAGGATCGTTATATTGTATTCTGTCTGCGGAAACTGGCTGTATGTTGATCATTTGTTTGACATTCTTATAACATGTTTTTGTAATATGGTTATTCTATCTGAAATCAGGATCGGTCTCCTCTCCAGCCCATTGCTAATGAGATTGTCTTTGCTATTGTAGAGAGATCCTCACCAAACCTTTTCTCCAGATCTTCGCTTAATCGGCTTGTTGGCAGCACAATTCCTATGGAGGCAATAGCTTTGTTCGAGTGATCAAAGATTGCTGCAGCTATCCCACTTAAATCGCTACGAAATTCTGCATGATTGACGGCATAACCACGTTTGCGTGCCTCCTCCAGGTTGGCAATCAATTCATCCCTGTCGGTGATAGTATTGTCAGTATAAGCCTTTAACTCTGAGGGCAATACTTTCTTCAATTCTTTGGAAGGCAGCATAGAAAGCAGAGCTTTACCTAAGGCGACACAGTAGGAGGGGTGAATGGAGCCCAACTGAACAAAAGGACGTATCGAAAGGGTGGATTCAATTTTGTCGAGGAAGATCATTTGACCATCCTCGGTGAGCATCGATATATGCACGGCCTCCTGAGTGCGGGTGCTAATCTCCTCCATAAATGGTCGTGCCACTTCCACAATATTCAGATTTTCTATGTATCTGCGCCCTAACTCCCAAAGTCGTACACCGGAGAGATACCGCGCTGTCTCTGGGTCACGAACAATGAATCTCTCTTGGGCCAAGGTGTTTACAATTCGGGACAAAGATCCTTTAGCTAATCCCATTTGACGACTTAGTTCAGTAATTCCAATAGGCCGATCTTTCTCGGCGATGGCCGTTAGAACTTCAAGCCCTCGTTTCAACGAGGCGACTGTAGTACTCCGTTTATTGTTATTCATAAAAAAGCTCTATGATGATGTTTTTTGAGGTGTTACGCTTTTGATATCTAATATACTCTTAAAGGTGGTTTTGTTCTAAAAAACAATAAAATTAGGAAGAAAAAGCCCCCTAGAAGGCTTCTACTCAGCAAATTTAACAAAATTTCATACAAATTTTCATGATGAAGATTAAAACTGAAATTCAGTTTTCTTTAAATGAAGAAGAGAGGTATCCTGAGGGATACCATTAAACTTCACCAATCTTCGTTTGGCATAGCTCCAGAAAGACTTTATGTCATTAATACGGCGATTGCCATTCGCAAACTCATTGTTGTCAGAAATGTTTTACATAGCCAACATCAACGAGTCCATCATAGCCACGTCAAACTGTCAGTGTGAATGATGCTCTGTTGATTGATAGCCTCTCATCATTTTGCTAAGGGAAGCTTTTGAAGCATAAAGGGAACAATCTCGGCATATACCTCATCGTCTCGTTTAAAGACGCCAAAACAATAGTTTTACTTCTAGCTTCCGCCCCCTTTTTCCTCTCATTCGTTCAGTTCGACAGCTCATTTACATGGAGTTTGTCTTTCACATTCCTGGACAATGCGCTTACGTGTTTTTAGGAATATTGTGTTAATATTTCTGATACTAATCCTGTTAAAGATGCAGTGTTAGAAGCTTAACAGATTCTTTGTGCTTTTTTGCTTCCTAAGCCCCTTGTATGTTACATGGTCTTAGCGCCATGTCAACTTTTAACTGACGGATAAAGTCGAGCCAGTTTTATTGCGAAGCTATGGGCTAATACCCCGCCGCTTGCGGCGTTCAAATTTGTAGTTTAGTGGTTTGCTAAGCTTTTTCCAAAGCGTCAACACCCCGCTACTTGCGGCGGGATAGTTTATTGCGGTATTCCTGCCAAGCAGCCGTTTCCCTTTACTCTTCTTCCAATATTATCGATACGCCTGCTCAAACATTAGCCAACAAGCACGTTGAGTTCTATTTCTGCTATATTCAACAACCTACCGTGCTTTGGCGTAAATACAAAATTATAACGATCCCAAAGTTGTTTCGCTTTTGCAGACTAAAACGCTTCGTACAATGAACCTGAGTATGAATATTCAAATTGTCCATTACTAAAGTAATTTCTGCATCTGAATAGTGTTCTGCAATTTCTGCCAGAAAATACGCCTAATCTATTTTCATTTTCTTTTGTGTTATTTTCACAAGGCCTTTCCCTGCAAGCGGTTCACAAACCATGAAAATATTGCATACACCATTTCGCTTGTATTCATAACCATATTTCGCACAACTGTCTGGTTTCGAAGATATCGGCGTCTTGCTTCCGTAATTCATCCATATAAACTACGGGAAAATAAGGAGCATAGGAACGTCTATAAACCTCCAAAACCTTTTCCAGGTTTGCTACAAAACTGCTGTTTTGGTGGAATTACCCAACCTTCACGTTTCCAGGGCTTGAGTTCGCTTTTTTTAATACCTGACGAATCGTTTCATGAGAAACATTGTCAATGTATTCAAGTTCTACAACTTTATCTGCCAGCAAACGCAGTGACCACTTGGCAAATCCCTCTGGCGGATCGCTACAGCTTAGTGCGATAAGATGCGCTTCAAAATCACCGTCTATCTTTTTTTTATAAGTGCGGCTGCCTTTCATGCCATTTAGCGTAGTCTCAAGACCATGCTCGATAAATCGTTTTTTTACACGATCAATCTTGCGCATGCCTATTTTGAGGACACGAGCAATTTCTTCGTTTGTTGATCGTTCTTCTTGGTATTCTCCTTCGTCACAGCCCATTAAAATTAGAGCGTTAATAACTTTTTGTGATTTATGAGATCCCCTGGAAGTTATTGCTTTAAGGTTATCTCGCTCATCCTTTGTTAGCGTCACTGTATATTTCTTCATGTCTCTCCTTTATCAAGAATATATGAAGAAATATATCATACCTAATGCGTCATTTCAAGATTGACATGAGGCTGGAGAATGTAGCAATATAGTCATCCAGAAATCAATAGATTACAAATGCTAATACTCTTGGATAGTTTTGTCTAGGGGGGAGATTCACGCAGAGATTGAGCTGTACGTCTCGGACTTAGCTTAATGAGCCTTATCATACGGGTTCTGAGACGTACAGCTCTGGACTTCAACACAAGACTTTTTCCCTTCAGATCGACCTGCTTTAAAAGCGTATTTATAGAAACTTCAAAGAGCTATGGAAAACTGGTGACCTGTCTTGAGAAAACTCTTCAATAGGGTTTCAGGGACAAATCCCTGGCAAAAAATGCAATTATGCAAATTCTTCAACAGGTGTTTGTAGTTTTTTAATTTTAAACCCTATAATTGCAAAAATTGTTGCAACGATCGGATTAACAAGATTCAAAAAACAATACGGAAAATAGGCTACTGTCGAGACCCCCAAATATGTACTCACCGCAACAGCGCAAGTACTCCAGGGAATAAGCGGAGATGTAATCGTTCCCACGTCTTCAAGACTTCTGGAGAGATTTTCTGGGGCAAGGCCTCTTTTTTCATATTCATCCTTGTACATCTTTCCGGTTAACAATATTGATAAGTACTGCTCACCAGTTGATATGGTGACAAATAAAGCCGTTGCCATCGTTGAAATGATCAGTGAAGAATCTGATTTAGCCATCTTCATAATACCATTGCCGATCTTTTCAATCATTCCTGATTTTTTCATGACGCCACCAAAGGCGAGTGAACAGAGAATCAAAGATACTGTCCACATCATATGCTGCATACCACCTAAAGAGAGCATTTTATCAACCGACTCAATACCTGTCTCAGCGGTAAAACCGTACTCAAGAGCATTTCCTATGCTGCTAATAGTTTGTGACTGAAAAAATAACGCACAAAGTATCCCAAAAAATATACTTAAAATCAAACCTGGAATTGCTGGCACTTTTTGTCTCATCATTACAACAATAAAAAGTACCGGAAGAACCAGAAACGGATTAATGTTAAAGTTATCTTTGAGGGCATTCATCATTGTGGAGATGTTGGCCTGGTCTATTTCTTGACCGACAAATCCATAGTTCAGTATTTGGAACATGATTGCTGCAATAATAAAACTGGTTCCTGTTGTCCACATCATGTTTCTGATATGTACAAAGAGTGTTGTTCCAGATACAGCCGGAGCCATATTGGTGGTATCAGAAAAGGGAGACATTTTATCACCCAGATAGGCTCCAGAGATGACCGAGCCAGCGGTCATTTCAACGGGGATTCCTAAACCAATTCCGATGCCGATAAGGGCAACGCCGATGGTTCCAGATGTTGTCCAGGAAGAACCGGTAGCGACACCGAGTAATGCACTAACTGCTAAACTTGACACCAGAAAAAATTTTGGAGAGATTATTTGCAGTCCATAATAAATAATTGCCGGAACGATCCCTCCCATGATCCATGAAGCAATAATCATTCCGATAATACATGCGATAAGAATCGCCTGCATAGCGGCCGTAATTGAATCAATAATACCTCTTTCAATCTCGTACCAAGTGAACTTCAAATGATATACAGATATTAAAGCGGCAATAATGGTTGCTGCAATTATTGGAAGTTGAATATCAATCTTGTACTTAAATAATGACAGCAACAACATTATAAGTACAGCAACGAGAGGAACAAAAGAAATGAGAAGGGAAGGTTCTTTGTGGGTAGTTTTATTCAAATTTTCCATACAACTCCTCCTATATTGTGCTCGTTTTCAGGTAATGTCCGCTAGGGACGTTCTAGTACGATCAAACCCTTAGTATGTTATTCTCCTTAAATTGTAATTATTGAGAGAGGGGTTTATATATATCCATTGAACCAAGTTGCTCAGCTGCAGCTGCTCTAACGGCTTCCCAGACGTGAGCAAATACAATTTTTGCTCTGGTATATCATGCCGGAAATCGTGGCCATGCAAAGAGGAACTCCCGATGAGTTTTTATTTTGCATCCAGTTATTTTCCAACACATACCTCTGTTAACAACTGCCCCATAATTTTCATTCCTTTATCAATCTGGCTGACCGATGGAACTGTAAAATTCAAGCGTATGGTGTTCTTTTTTCCGTCATAGGCATAGAACGGTTCTCCTGGGATATATGCTACGCCACGCTGAATTGCTAAGTCCAGCAACTCAGATGCGTCTATACTCTCGGGGAGTTCAAGCCATAAAAACATACCGCCTTCGGGGTCGGTATATTGTACTTCTTTGGGGAAAAATGATTTGATACAGGCCATCATTGCATCACATTTCTCCTTGTATAATGTTCGGATGTTTTCGATATGTGTGTCAACATCACAATCGGTGAGAAATTGATGAACCTGCAGTTGGGCAAACTGATTACATTGAAGATCAAGACCTTCTTTTAATTTTTCGGCCAAGTCCGCTACCTCTTTATTGGCACAGATCCAGGCAACACGGAGACCAGGACAAAGAATCTTCGAAAATGAGCCGAGATAGATAACATTTCCCTTTGTATCCATCGATTTTAAACTGGGAACAAACTCTCCCCTGAAGCGAATTTCCCCATAAGGATTATCCTCAATAACCATTACATCATATTTGTTCACGGTCTCCATGAACTCTTTTCTTCGCATAGAGGACCAGGCTTTTCCCGTTGGGTTTTGGAAATTAGGGATTACGTATATGAGCTTTACATTGTTATGGGTCTGCAACTGTCTTTCAAGATCTTCTATAATCATGCCCTCGTCATCGGTCTCGATCCCAATAAATTCAGCACCATAAGGTCGACAGGCATTAATTCCACCAAGATAACTGGGGCTTTCGGTCAATACGATATCTCCTTCGTCGAGAAACATCATTGCCGATAGGGCAAGCCCCTGTTGAGAACCTGTCGTGACGGTAATATTTTCCATTGAACATTCAACCATCTCCTTGCTTTTCATGCGTTTGGCCAACATCTCCAGAAGTGGTTGATAGCCCTTCGTTAAACCATATTGAAAAGCAACTTTGCCTTTTTCCACAATAACTTTTTGGGTCACCTCCTCTAAGGCTTGTAAAGGAAAAATATCCGAGTCCGGAAGGCCTGCAGCAAAAGAGATTACACCAGGATTACTGGCAATTTTCTTTTGAACGGTCCTGATTGCTGAGGCTTTTAGTCGTTGCATTCTTTTTGAGTAACTCATTATCTGCTCCTGAAAAATGTAAAAGTCGTAACCCTTTTCAGCCGACAAACAGTTTATTTTTCAGCCGAAAGACATGCCAACGCCACTGAGTTAATTTTGATTTCTGGAGTATCTGAGCGTGACCCCAAGATAATTGGGGATCTGGCCCCTAAAACGATCCCGGCCCACTTGGCTTTGTTAAAATGCAGCCACGATTTTCCTAATACATTCCCGGTTTCAATATTTGGAAAAATTAACATATCAGGATCTCCAGCTATCATACTGACAATACCTTTATGCTCTGCAGCCTGAGCATCAAAGGCAATATCAAAAGAAAGCGGCCCTTCTGCTGTACATTCCGGCAATTCGCCATTTTTGGTCATCTCAACCAGAGACATCGCGTCTACCGTCGAGACCACCTTGGGATCCACCTGCTCATTTGCGGCCAAAATAGCAACCTTTGGGCTCTTTATACCTAAATTCTTTACAGCTGTTACAGCATTGAGCATAATATCTTTTTTCTGATTTAAATCAGGCGCGACATTAATACCACTATCCGAACAGTAGATTAATTTATGGTATTGTGGCAGTTCATATACTGCGAGCAGGCTTAATAGGCGTCCGGTTCTCAGGCCGTATTCTCTATTAAAAACACCTCGGATAAAGTTAGAGGTATTTACAAAACCCTTCATCAGTACTTGTGCATGGTTGTCATGAACGTAGGTGACAGCCTTTTCGACAGACTCGGCATCATCCTGACAATCCACAACTTCATAATCGACAAAAGATAAGGATTTGGCGAAGGACTCTATTTTAGAACGATCTCCAAAAAGAACGGGCTGAATGAATCCCATTTGGGTGGCATCTCTCATCGTTGTCATAACAGCCTCATCTTCTGCCACGGCGACGGCAACAACCGATGGTTTGATACCTTTTGCCTGTTCGACAAGATCTTTAAAATCCTTTATCATACGTCTTGCTCCTATCTATATTCCTGAACCTCTTCTTCTCCGTTGAATACACGTAGTACCCCCGCCGCCAAGGCCTCCATCTCCATCTCTCCGGGGACGACCTTCACCGTTGACAGATATGCAACACGTTCGGTTATTTTTTGAACGATGAGATCAGAAAAAGAGATGCCACCCGTTAAAATAATTGCGTCCACATCACCATTGAGACTCGCCCCATATTTGGCAATTTCTTTTGCCGATTGATAAATAAATGCCTCCAGTATCTTTTGGGCTTCTCTATCTCCATTCTGGTATCGTTTGGTAATTTCGAGCATATCTTTTGTGCCAAGATAGTCGTACATTCCGGCATAGCCGCTTATCTTTTTTACCAGCTCTTCACGGGTATATTTGCCACTAAAACAGAGTTCAACCAATTGATAAGAGAGAAGCCCTCCGCAACGTTCGGGAGAAAAGGGGCCATCCGATCGGCCACCACTGCCGTCAATCATTTTCCCCCGCTTATGGGCGACTATTGAAATTCCAGAGCCCAAATGTGCAACGATGAAATTACACTCCTCGTATTTTCGACCCAACTCTTTGGCAATTTTCCGAGAAACAGCCTTATGATTCAAGGCGTGGTACCAACTCTTTTTCTCAATCTCTTTGAGCCCGGTTATGCGGGCAATAGCGATCTGTTCGTCTACAGAGACCGGATCAACAACAAAAGCCTTTAGCTGAAGCTCATCGGCAATTTCCTTGGCGATAACACATCCCAGGTTGGAGGCGTGTTCTCCACAGATCGCGTCCTTCATATCCTGTATCATAACTTCATTTACAAGATAGGTTCCGCCCAGTATTGGCTTCATTAAGCCACCCCGACCCGACACGGCGTCAATCGTATTCAGATCAATACTGTGTTTTTTCAGCATCTCCTTAATGATGCCAACGCGGAGTGGATATTCATCAAAAACGGTTGAGAAATGTTTCAGATCATCGCCTACATGATGAGCTGTATCCTTAAAGATCTCTTTTTGATCGTCATATACTGCGACCTTTGTCGATGTCCCGCCAGGATTGATGACCAATATTCTCATACGAACCACCTATTCGTAGTCATATCCTGCGCGAAAAGCCTCAATGTTCTTTTCGTTGAATTTACCCTTGCCACCAACCTCAAAATACTTGCACATATATTTTTCAAATTCCTCCTTGCTAAAGAGATCTGTATGCCGGACAACACTTCCCAGCATCACAATGTTCGATGCTTTTTCATTGTTCAGTTTTTGTGCTATCTCGGTTACCGGAGACTTGAACAGTAAAATCCCTTCGTCATAGCTCTTGTCTTCAGGAATTACCGTAGAGTTTGCTATGATTTTCGACCCTGGCTGCATTGCCGGCATATAGGCATCTATTGCACGTTCGGCCATTGCCACCAGAATATCAGGATGTTCGGCATATGGACTTGCAACCCTCTCATCGCTGATAATAACGTTACAGTTGACCGCTCCTCCTCTCATCTCGTTTCCATAGGAGGGAAACCATGTTGCTTTCAGGCCCTTTTGGTCAGCAACGGCAAGCATCAATTTCCCGGCCGTCAAAACGCCCTGGCCCCCTAAACCGGAACAAACTACCTGTTGTAACATAGCAATCTCCTTTATTTGTCTATTACTTCGCCCATTTCGTATTGCTTGCTCAGGGTCGTTTCTACATATTTATAGGCGGCGGGAGCACTCATCCCCCAGTTTGTAGGGCAAGGAACCAGCACTTCGACAAGAGAAAACCCTTTGTTGTCTTTCTGTTTTTCGATGGCCTTGCGAACGGTTTTTTTGGTTTTCATGACCTCTTTGGGGTTGGCAATAGAGGTTCTTGCAAGATAGGCAATATCCAAATTTCTCATTACTTTAAAGACATCGAAGGTTTCTCCATGAATAGAAACATCCCTTCCCAAAGGCGTGGATGATGTTTTTTGCCCGATTTGTGTCGTCGGTGCCATCTGTCCGCCTGTCATTCCAAAAACCGTATTGTTCATCACAAACATTGTCACATTTTCATTGCGTGTTGCTGCACCAACGGTTTCCGCAAGGCCTATTGCGTATGCACCACCATCACCGGCAATCGTCATCGCATACTTGTCGGGTCGTACCTTTTTCATTGCGGTCAAGGCTGCCCCCATCTTGCCATGTGGTGGGACGATGACATCAACGGCCATTGAAAACTGAAACATGTGATTACAACCGATATCAGAGCAGACTATTGTGTCTCCGATGATATCCATTTCTGTTAATACCTCACCGAGAATACGATCGAAAATTGAGTGGCCACATCCGGGACAAAAACGATTCTCGCATTTCATAATTGCCGGGGCTTTTCTCGCTCTTTTTGACATTTAGAATACCTCCGTTTCTTCTTGCTCTCCATCAATGACCCTTTGACAAAACTCCAGAATTTGCTCTGTCGTTGCCACCTTTTGTGCCGTTGCTATCGCAAAACACGGATATTTACATTGCACAGCAAGTTTTACATCTTCCAGCATCTGCCCCATCATATTCATCTCCAGGGTAACAAGCCCCTTACAGTCTTTTTTTATTTCTTCAAAAGCCTTTCTCGGATACGGCCATAAGGATATTGGGCGAATTAGCCCCAGTTTCATTCCCTGACCTCGTGCAACCTGAACAGCCCGTTCTGCGACGCGGGAAGAAATACCGTAAGCGACAAGCACCACGTCCGCGTCCTCAACCTTGATAGATTCCCAACGCTGTTCCTCTTTTTGAACCTGGCGCATCTTCTTTATATAGCCAGCATTCCATTCATCGATATCCTGGAAATATGTGATATCAGTGATAACCTTATTTTCACCTTCTCCTATTGCGGTCCCCATTGCAGCCCATGGTTGATCCATGTCATATTCTTTCATCGGTGGAATATTACATGGCTCCATCATTTGGCCAATTGTCCCATCGGAGAGGATCAAAACAGGGTGCATCCACTTTTCAGCAAGCTCAAAGGATTCGTATGCCATATCCATACATTCTTGTGCCGAATTGGGAGCCAGTGTTATCAGGTGGTAATCACCATTACCGCCGCCTTTGACTGCCTGCCAGTAATTATCCTGTCCAGCACTGATAAATCCATCACCGATGCCGAACCGTTGCACACAAACAATAACTCCTGGCAGTCCAGCAGACACCCAATAGGCTATACCTTCTTGTTTAAGGGAAAAACCAGGGCCTGAAGAGCTTGTCATCGCCCTTGCTCCCAACGAACGTGCCGCAAACACCATATTAACGCTGGCAATTTCAGATTCTCCCTGGGCAAACGATCCCCCAACCTCGGGCTGCCTGCGCGCCATCCATTCCAGGATTTCAGATTGAGGAGTTATCGGATATCCTGCATAAAATCGACAACCGCCTCGAATCGCACCTTCTGCCAGAGCTTCATTGCCTTTCATAATAACTCTTTCCATGGGGATCTCCTTTAAACAATTTCGTAAACCAAATCAGGACACATTGTATAACAAAAGCCACATTGAACGCATTTCTCCTGATCAACAACGACGGAGATATACCCTTTCACATTGGGTTTATCCTGTCTCGAGATCGCCTTTGCCTTACAATTAGCAATGCACAGGTAACATCCTTTACATCTTTCGGTGCTCAATCTGATTTTTTCCATCTAAACCCCCCTCACAGTATCTTTTCACAGGCTGTTAAAAAAATGCCTTTGTCCAGTTTGCTCTAGCGGTTTATTTTGAGTTTTTATTTTTTGGAGTCTTTTTCAATTTCTTGTTATTCTTTTGCGGTTTTAAAGTCTTTACAGTCCTTTACATCCACTGATTTCTGGTGCCGTTTAAAGTGAAACAAGGCACTACATTCGAATAATATTGAATGTGGATAGCACATGTTGAAAGTTAACTGTCCCCCTCCACATCTGGCTTTTCTCAATCAAATACTTTTGCTTGGACGAAACTTCTTATAGATGTCTGCGAATCTTCAGCCTGGTTTAATACCTTGATGGTATGTTATTTGGCCGCCAACGGCTGAATTTTTCTTTTCGGTAATACGTGACCTTGTGCTGCCTGAGCTACGCCCACCAACAAAATCTTTGTTGGCATAGCCTGTATCAGATTCCAGTATGAACCGATGGTTTCCTGGAGCATCTTTCGCCAATGGAAGCTGCTATCAGAACTGCGTCCATTGCTGGCTTGAACGAAAGAGCCAGCTTCTTCTGTTTGTTTATAGATTTGTATGAGAAAGGCTATGACAGTATTGCTGGTGAACAAACAGTCACGAGTTTGTAAATGGATTGAGTGGTTTGAGATAGGATCTTTTGTGGAAGGGGGGATACACCATCGAAACGGAAAGCCGGAACCAATTAGCTCTACCAGCATTCTTTTACTACGTATTGAATAAAGTATCTGTAAGAGCAAAAAGCATAAAAGTCTTTCTAAGACAATAGAACATTGATCAATTTTTAAGTACGTCTCTTGGAAGGGCGAGGATAACTCTGAAAGAGATTCATTCATTATCTCACGAATAAGACGCAAAGAGCGGTTCCTAGGTAGTCTTACTTCGGGAGAGACACACCCGAAGATCATCTGTTGGTGACTATAGGAACCATGCATAAAACAACCTTCTTGTTTTTTATCAGATGGCTACATTCTAACAGTTACTACACTTAGTGTTTTGGGTTGCTATGTTTCTCAACAATCTTTCTATATTCAGCATGCCTCCCATTATGATGATACAGAGAGATGATAAAAATTCACTTTTTCTCTGGATAATTCAAAATCAGAGCAGACAAAAAACAAGGGGTGACCTTTTCCTGCAATCTGCAACCTGGTTGTTATCCTGACAAACTAAATTTTTTCTACAAAACAAGCTCGGTGGCAAAAAAGCTTCAGCCTATCCTTGCAAAGATACGATAAATAATTGAATTCATGCATAAAACAGGTCGTTAAAAATTTATCAACCCCAGCCCAAAGTATATGTTGTTGCAAGGCCTTTGTTTTATATGCCGTTTCACCTTGGCAGGGTACGAATTTGAGGTAAAGATGTTGGCAATGATACCAAAGTAGAGGGCGCCAAAGAGAAACGCAGAACCGCTTGTGCGTACAAACACTCTTACAATAGCACATACAACCTGTCAAGAAACAAATGAAAAAATTTGGGGCTGACACCTGACTTTGAATGAGTCAGGATTCAGTGATGTATATAAGACACTGTAAATTAAGCAGTTATAAACAATTACGACTTCTGGAGCACCTTGTTGCGGGTACACCGGCAAGAACAGTAGCAGATTTGGTTGGTCGATCGTAATTCTGCAATTCGTCTCTTCCACAAATTGCGCTGTACGATCTTCACAATTCAACAGGAGCGTGCAGCGCAATTTTGTGGAAAAGTAGAAGTTGACGAAAGCTATTTTTGAGGAGTTCACAAAGGAAAACGAGGTCGTGGAGCCGCCGGGAAAACAATAGTTTTTGGTCTTCTCAAGCGAGGAGGAAAAGTTTACACTATCCCTGTCGCAGATGTTACGCAGGATACTTTACTTCCTGTAGTAAGGGAGAAAATAAAACCTGACAGTGTGGTATATACAAATGGACACACTGCGTATAATGCGTTGGATGTCTCTGAGTTTTCACATTACAGGATACATCATAGTAAGGAATTTGCTGCTTCTCATAACCACATAAATGGCATTGAAAATTTCTGGAATCAAACAAAAAGACATATGAGAAAATATAATGGAATTCTGTGAGTGAAGATTCAATGGAGGGACTCCAAAGCAGCTCCTTGAAGACTTGAGAACAATCTTGAAACAAAAATATTAGGTGCGCCCCTTAAGAAAACCGTAAGCCTTTGCAGAGAGTATTTTGAGAATTGATGAGGCATTCATTGGTACACCCGGCAGGATTCGAACCTGCGACACCCGGATTCGAAGTCCGGTGCTCTATCCAGCTGAGCTACGGGTGCACTCGATTTTTTACCGCAATCCGAACAGATACAATTATTGGAATTGCAGTCCCTCTCTTCGGAGGTATTCCTGAGACGCTGTTTGCCAATAGGCCGATTTCCTGACGATTATCTCCCGATATGTAACGTAGTTGCCGTTTATTTGTCAATGGCTTTTCCTTGTATGCTGATCGGTCAACGACCTCCATTCAAGAAGAGACAACGCAGAATATTTGGGGTTTTACGCGTTCATCACAAATTGTTGTTTTCTTTTTCCGTAATGGGTATTCTTGCTTGGAAACCATACTTGGTTGTAGGGATTCTTATACTAATTGAGCAGATTCGGTTTTTTTATGTGGAATGAAGCGGAGGGAGAATATGAAAATAACGATAGAATATTGCACGAAGTGAAATTATGAACCTCGAGCCTCCAGTTTGGGGGAACTGTTACAGAAAAAATACGCTGCTGAGGTAGAGCTTTTGCCTTCATCGGGTGGTGTTTTTGAAATTACCGTTGACGGAACGCTGGTATATTCAAAGAAGATGATGAACCGTTTCCCTGAAGACGGAGAGGTGGAAACAAAAATAGAAGAGGCCAGCTGTTAGCCCGTCGATTGACAAGGGCTACTCTGCGGAGAGATGGCTGAGCCGTCAGCATTCGCTATGTCCGGGAGAGAGGGCGAGGAAGAGGAACGTCTCTCGGCATAGCGATGCGCATTTAATTCTGTCCTTCTGAGAAATCCGAGATACAGTTGCTACACTTCTCGCTGGTCTGCCCTTTCTTGCTGTACTCAGCAAAACCTTTGAGCAGCTGATCGTCGCCCTGGGGGCAGATTCCCATAAACTCGGTGAAGGCGATCATTCGTGCGATAATCTCTGGCGGCGCAGTGTGTTCAACCTTGCATGCCCCTTCCTCTGCGAGTGGCTCTTCAATGGCGAGTACCTCCATAAAGAAGTGTTTGAGAGCCTCGTGGCGGAAAACGACATCCTTGGCAACCTCTTCTCCCTCTTGTGTCAGCGTGATTGCCTCGTATGGCGCGTAGTTTATCAGCCCTTTTTTTGAGAGGGATCTCAGAGCCTCTGTTACCGAAGCCCTGCTCACGTCGAGACGGGCGGCTATCTCTTTGCTTCTGGCAACCAGCTTTTCCTCTATGATGTGGTAAATCGCTTCAATGTAATCTTCCAGGCTGGCACTCAGGCCTTCTTTCTTTTTCATAATCAATTTTCTACAGGTAAAGGATGAGAACGTCGATTCGACAACTGTAACCTCTCATAAACTACATTTCTTTGTCTCTGGAGTCAAGGGAGCCTTATATAATTGAGGTCCTTTTATTTTGTAAGGCCGTATTCCCTTGTTGTTCTTTAGCACTTTTCAGGTACAATAGGCAGAAAGATGAGAGGAGTATTAAAAATGAAATGGGTTCGTTTTTCTTGCCAGGCTGAGGCGATCGCCGTGCCTGTCAAGAAGTTATGCCCGTATTTTTACCTACAGCGAGAGCAATGATTTGTGAGTTACGAGTAAAAAATCTGGCCCTTATAGAGGGCCTCAATCTGCAATTTGCCTATGACAATTCCGGCTCTCTTGTGGTGATGACTGGAGAGACCGGGGCCGGCAAGTCGATTATGTTGCGGGCCATTCATCTGCTTTCGGGCAGACGATCTTCGGCGGATTGGGTGCGCAGTGGTGCCGAGCTCTGCGAGGTGGAGGCCCTCTTTGAGATTGATTCCGAGCATCGTGCCGTTTTTACTCTGCTGGAAAGGGGCGGGTTTGGTACGGATTCGCTGGTAACGCTCAAGCGCTCGCTGAGCAGTGATGGAAGAAGCAGATGTTATATCAACGGTTCGTTTGCTACCGCAAAAACCCTTGCAGAGCTGGCTGGTGAGCTCTTTACTGTGGCAAGCCAGCACGACCAACAGCAGCTCCTGCAGGAAGGTCTGCATCTCGATTTTCTCGATACGGTAGCTGGTCTTTGGCCGGATCGACAGGGTTTTGAAAAGGTTTTTCTTGACTGGAAGAGCAAAAAGAACAGGCTCGATGAATTACGGCAGCGTGAGCGCGAAAAGCTGCAGCGAGAGGATTTTTTGCGTTTTCAGGTCGCTGAAATCAGGGAAGCCGAAATCTTCGTTGGTGAGGATGAACAGCTGGTCGAAGAAAAAAACCGTCTGAAAAATCTGCAGCAACTGATCAATCTTGGTCAGGACAGTTATCGTCTGTTGTCCGGAGAGCTGCAGGATGGTCTGGTGCAGCTGCGACAAAATATCGTTCGTATCACAGAGCTTGATCCATCGATTGGCAGGCTCGCCGAAGATATCACCGATTTTACCTTTCTGGCAGAAGACTTTGTTGCCCGTTTGTTGGCCTACAGGGATGGTTTGTCGGCAGATCCGCATCGGCTTGATGCGGTCAGCGAGCGTCTTGACCTGTTGCAGAAGCTGAAGAGAAAATTCGCTGGCTCAATCGAGGAGATTCTCTCTTTTGCAAAAAATGGAGAAGCGGAGCTCCTGCAGCTCGAACAGATGGATCAGGAGATTGAAAATCTGGAAAAAGAGGTCACCTCTTTGTGGGAGCGGGCCTGTACTCTGGCAACAGATCTGTCTGAAAAGCGGCAGGGAGCGGCGGTTATGCTCGAGCGTGCAATGGTTGAAGAGCTTTCTTCCCTTGCCTTTGACAGGCCTCTTTTTACGGTAGACTGGGCATCCCGGAAAGAGGATGAGTCGTCCCTTCTTCCCTCAGGCTGGGATAGAGTTGCCTTTTATTTCAGCGCCAACTACGGTGAGGAACCAAGACCTCTGGCAAAGATTGCCTCTGGCGGCGAATTGTCGCGTATGATGCTGGCCATGAAATGTCTGCTCGCCAAAAAAGACATGGTGAAAACCGTCTTCTTTGATGAGGTTGATGCCGGTATAGGGGGTGAGGCCGCAGAGGCCGTGGCCCGAAAGATCCAGGAATTATCTGGGCACCATCAGGTCTTTTGTATTACCCATTTGCCGCAGATTGCCGCCCGGGGTGGACAACATTTCTATGTGGCCAAAGGGATCGAAAATGGACGCACTAAAACCAGCGTCAAAAAATTGACCGCAGGACAGAGGCGGCAGGAGATCGTGCGTATGCTGGCTGGAGATTCAGCCACAGAGCAGACCCTTGCCTGGGCAGATGATCTGCTGGCAAAGGGAGAGGTGGGCCGTTGAAAAAGGTAAAGGCACTGGCGTTATTTTCCGGGGGGCTCGACTCTATCCTTGCCGCCCGTCTTGTTGCCGATCAGGGGGTCGAGGTTGTTGCCCTGCAGTTCGTTACGCCATTTTTTCACTATGATCTCCTTGCAGATGTTGCTCGACATAAGAAAAGGGTGCAAAAAAAGTATGGTCTTACGGTAGAGGTGATTGATATCAGCGCCAGATATCTGCGTCTTCTGCGCAATCCTGCACATGGCTTCGGCAAGAATTTCAACCCCTGCATCGACTGTAAGATCCTCATGTTCAAATGCGCAAGAGAGCTGCTTGCAAAATGGAATGCCTCTTTTCTGATCTCCGGTGAGGTCCTGGGCCAGCGGCCGATGTCCCAGCGTCGAGATACGCTCAATGTTATTGAGCGGGAGTCGGAAACCCGTTCTCTGGTGCTGCGGCCTCTCTCTGCCCTGCATATGCCGCTTACCAAAGCAGAAGAGCGCGGCTGGGTGGATCGGAGTCGCCTGCTGAAGATATGTGGCCGGGGTCGTTCGCAGCAGATGACGATGGCCAAACAATTCAACATCCAGGATTATCCGGCGCCAGCCGGAGGCTGCATCCTTGCCGATCCTATTTTGAGCAAGCGTGTCAGGATGCTCTATGCAAAAGAATCTTTGCTGCCGATTGCCGAAGTTGGGGTCACTGATGTCTGCTCGATTCTGGTCGGCCGTCAGCTGCGCCTGCCAGAAGGCGGCTGGCTCGTTCTGGGGAGGGATGAGCGGGAAAATGAAAAACTGGCCCAGCTGGTACAGCCGGAGGATACGGTCCTGCGTATGGAGGACTGGCCCGGGCCGACAGCAGTTTTGAAGAAGACAGATTCGTACTGCAGTGCGCAACAGCTTGAAAAAGATCTTGCTCTTGCCGCCTCCCTGGTGGTGCGTTTTGGCCGCAAAAGTCCGGGGCAGGAACGCCCGAGAACGGTCAGTATCTGGTCGTCAGAGGGCAAGAAGACAGTACAGGCATCGGCTTTGGCCGATGAGATTTTTCATCCCTGGATTATCCAGTAGTGTTTTGATCTTTTGCCTCCGTTTTTGTTGTCAAAAGCTATCCGATCTCCTGCCGACTGAGGCTTCCATCGTCTCTGAGAAAAAGAGCGAGAATGTATATCTGAGAGCTCACCCTTGCCGCTGCTCAAAGATATGCCCTACGATATCCTGGTAGTTGTTGAGGCGTCTGGTCTTCAGCAGTTTTTTCAGGTGGTTCTGGTCGCCTGGAAACGAGGCGATCAGATACCTCCACAGCTGTTTCAGCCGGCCAAGGATATGGCTGTCCCCATAAAGATACCCTTGATACCTTTTGAGCAGGTCTGAGTGAAAAGCCCTCAGCCTTGCGTTTCTCTGCTGCCCGCTCTGTGGCCGATATCCTTTGATCTCTTCGCCGAGAAACGGATTGGCCAGTGCGCCTCTGCCGAGCATCCAGCCCTCTACCTTGACAAAGCTGTTGTTAAGCTCTGTATAGATGTCGAGATTGTTCATATCGCCGTTATAGACGAGCCGGTGTCTACTCAACTCCAGGCATTGTGCAAAGATATGCGGTTTGGTCTGCCCCCGGTATAGATCCTTTCCCAGTCGTGCGTGGATGATGATCTCTTTGAGGGGATAATCATCAAGTCGGGGAAGAAGGTTCTGGAGTTCGGATGCCTCGAAATAGCCGAGCCGTGTCTTTAAAGAGAGCTGTAGCGTGAGCTTGGGCAGGATCTCATCGAGCAGGGCAAGGATTGCTTCTGGATAGGGAAGCAGTCCGGAACCTCTTTTCTTTTTTGCCACCATCGGTGCCGGGCAGCCGAGGTTCCAGTTGATATGGCTATAGCCAAGGTCGGCAAGCCGTTGTGCAAGGCAGAGAAAGTCAGCTGCCCTGTTGTTGAGAATCTGCGGGACAAGCCCTTGCCCTGGATTTTTTTCGGGAAGAACGTCCCGGAGATACCGATCCTGGTATCGAGAGGCCTTTTGTGGGTTGATAAATGGGGCCACGGCCGCATCAAAGCCTTGGAAATGCTGAAAAAAGACCTCTCGAAAGGCCGCATCTGTCAGCCCTCGTATCGGTGCCAGGTAGAGAAATGGCGTCTTCTCTCGTTTTTTCTCTGTCATTGCTGCTGTCTTCGATGAAGATATATTTTAACTATTTATAATCATGAAATATTTTCTTTTTCCTGGAGACCTTGTCTTTTCCGGATGGCGGTGCAGCACCTTCGTCTGGTAAGATACCTGATCGTACCTATAAAAATTGTAATTGCAATGTCGTTGTCTTCTACCCGGGAAAAATCTTTCAGACCATGACCTCTCATCGGTTGCCAGTAGATATCAATTCTCGTCATATTGTCCGGATGGCAAGGTTGTTGAAGGACAGCCTCCCCAATCCACTGCTGCGAGCACTGGTGGAGGTGGCAGAGGCTTGGCAGACACCGCTCTATTTTGTGGGCGGCAGCGTGCGGGATCTTTTACTGGGCAGGATGCCAAGAGATGTGGATATTGCGGTCGAAAAAGATCCCGAGTTGTCTGCCCGCCGGCTGATAAAAGTCTATGACGGCGGCACTCTTGTCAAACTTGGTGGCAGAGACCAGGCCTGCCGGGTGGTCATCGACAACGTACAGGTCGATTTTTCTGCCTTCCGTGGTGCGAGCGGGGAAATAGAGGAAGACCTGCTGAAAAGGGATTTTTCGATCAACGCCCTGGCTGTCGATCTTGTCCCCCTTGTTCGTGGTCTTGCCTGTTCGCTGCTTGATCCGGCCGGAGGCCTTGATGATCTGCGCACCGGCTGTGTGCGGCATCTGCCCGGCAGTTTTACCGACGATCCTTTGCGTCTGCTGCGTGCCTACAGGCTGGTGGCCGAGTTTGACTTTCTGATTGCAGTCGGGACCAGAACTGAGATTCGTCGCCTGGCCCAGACGTTGCGGCAGTCAGCCGCTGAGAGGGTTTCCGCCGAACTGTATAAGATTTTCGCCTCTTTGCGTACCTCGAAGGTCTTGAAAATGATGGACGAAGATGGTCTGCTGGCCATTCTTCTTTCTGAGCTGTATCAGGGAAAGGGTGTGCAACAGCCGGATTCTCATCATCTCGACGTCCTCGGGCATTGCCTTCTTGCCCTTGAGATGATCGAACAGATCCTTTTGGCGCCCGGACGGTTTTATCCGGATGACTCTGTCTTTGTTGATTATATCAAAGATGAAGAGAAGCTGGTAAACCTGAAATGGGCGGCCCTCTTGCACGATTTGGGAAAGCCGGAAACACAGAAAATATGGCCTGAGAGGGAGGGAAAGATTACATTTTACGGGCACGATAAACAGGGCAGGACCCTGTTTCAGAAATATGCAAAAACCTGGCGCTGGAGCCAGAGAAACAGCGAACGGGTGGGCAAGCTGATCGCCATGCATATGCATCCCTTTCATCTTTGTAACGTGCAGCGACAGTCGTCTGTATCCGCGAAGGCGGTGCTGAAGCTGGTGAGACGCGCCGGAGAAGATCTGCCCGGTCTGTTTCTCCTTGCCATGGCAGATAGTCTGGCCAGTCAGGGGAGCAGTAAGCCCAGCAAAATGGAGGCCGAGCTGGTGCAGCTGTTTACTGCTGTGCAGCGTATCAACACGGAGAAGATCCAGGGGCTGCTGAATACCCCGCCTCTGCTGACAGGTGAGGATTTGAGAGACATCTTTGGCCTGACGCCGGGACCTTTGTTTGGTGTTATTCTGGATGATCTTGAGGTTGCTCGGGTCGAGGGGCGGGTCTCAGACAGAGCCCAGGCGCTTGCCTGGGTATCAGACTACCTCAGGCAAAGAAAAGAGCAGAGGTAACTCCTCATAGGCATCCCCATTTTTGAATGAACACGATTCCCAGCATAGGCCTACTATAACGAGAAATCGTGCTTGTTCAAATCTCGGGCATCGTCAGAGCAGTTGCTCGCGAAAAATTGTTATTTCAATATGTTTTTACCCCTGTGCGTGTTACGAGAGATATACGAATGAGCTAAAAAAACCTCTACTTGTTTCTGCTCCAGACATGCTGGTGTATTTGAAACCTGTTTTGGAGACCGATGGTTTGTATCCCGCAGTTACCGGTTTTGTTTCTTGTTATGGTTGGCAGGCTCTGCTCCAGCTCTACTGGTTTTCGGCTTGTCAAAGGAAAATAAATGGACTAAAACGTGCGTAAAATAAACGATTACTATTCCCGCAAGGCCAAAAAACAGAAATATCCGGCTCGCTCGGTATTCAAGCTCGAAGAGGTACAGCAAAAGTACAGGCTCCTGCGGCGTGGTGACAGCGTTCTTGATTTGGGCTGTTATCCTGGAAGCTGGGCATTGTATGCTTCTCAGGTTGTTGGTGAAAAAGGGCTCGTTGTGGGTGTTGATCTGCAGCAGGCAGACAAGCCGCCCAGGGATGGCGGGGCAGAGATACACTGGCTCTGTCAGGATATCATGGATGCCTCGCTGATAGCAGCCGTGCGCAGGTTCAGGCCGGCGTTTCGGGTCCTGCTCTCTGATCTTGCGCCGAAGACAACCGGCAACAGATGGGCCGACAGCCAGAAATCTTTGGCCCTTGTCCGCCATACCCTGATGCTGGCCGAAGAGCTTTTGCTTGATCGTGGGCATTATTTATGCAAGGTTTTTCAGGGTGAGGGCTTTCCTGAGTTTGTCAAAGAGGTCAAAGAGCATTTTGCCATGGTCAAGGTGGTCAAACCGAAGAGTTCCCGCATAGAGAGCCGGGAGGTCTTCTTGCTGGCGATGCATTACAACAAAAGGTGACGAGGCTCTTTGAAACTTTTTTCAGGGATTATCGAAAAAGCAGAGGTTTTGAGATTTTTTAAATTGAAACGGTGGGTGTGATACATGTCAGGACATTCTAAGTGGTCAACGATTAAAAGAAAAAAGGGTGCAAATGATGCGAAGCGGGGAAAGATTTTTACCCGCCTGATTAAGGAGATCACCGTCGCTGCACGGACAGGAGGGGGAGATCCTGAGGGGAATCCGCGACTGCGTTCTGCGATAGCCTCTGCAAAATCAGAAAATATGCCCAAAGATAATATCGAAAGGGCTATTAAAAAGGGCACCGGAGAGATTGCCGGAGAGGTCTATGACGAGATTATGTACGAAGGCTACGGTCCCGGCGGTGTGGCGGTTCTTGTTGAGTGTTTGACCGATAATCGCAACCGGACCGTTGCCGATGTGCGGCATTTTTTTTCTAAGAGCAATGGTAATCTTGGAGAGTCTGGCTGTGTCTCCTGGATGTTTGACAAAAAGGGTCTGCTGCTTGTTGACAAGGCTGGTGTCTCGGAAGAGGAGCTGATGGACAAGGCCCTCGAGGCAGGTGCTGAAGACATTATCGAAGAAGAGAGTGAGTTTCAGATCCATACCGCACCGGAAGATTTTGATGAGGTGCGCAGTACACTTGAGGAGGACGGGGTGGCCTTTATTGAGGCCTCTCTTTCGATGATCCCCCAAAATACGGTGGAAGTGGTCGATGAAAAGATCGGCAGATCACTCCTCAAGCTCATTGAATCCCTTGAAGATCATGATGATGTACAGAACGTCTTTGCAAATTTTGATATCGATGACCAGCTCATGGAACAGCTGACAGAATAGCCTTGGCCGAGAGAATATTAGGCATTGACCCCGGAAGCCGCATTACCGGATACGGCGTTATAGAGGCGGACCGGGGAAATTTGTTCTTCGTCTCCTGTGGCGTTGTCAAGACGACCGCCAGGTATCCGCTGAATTATCGTCTCAATGAAATTTTTGAAGGGCTCAACGAGGTTGTGCAGCTGCACGAGCCGGTTGTTGCGGCGGTCGAGGAGGTCTTTATGTCCGAGAATCCCCGTTCCGCCCTCAAGCTTGGTCAGGCCCGCGGGGCGGCGGTTCTTGCGGCAATGCAAAATGGCCTCAACGTCCATGATTACAGTCCCCGTGCCATTAAGCAGGCCGTTTGCGGTTATGGTCAGGCGGATAAGCAGCAGGTGCAGCATATGGTGCGTGTTCTGCTCAATCTGAGCAAATCACCGAGTTCCGATGCCGCCGATGCCCTGTCTGTTGCCATTTGCCATGCCAATCAATTCAATCTATAGTCTCTTATGATTGCTGCCCTTAACGGAAAAGTTCTTTACAAATATGCCGATCGTGTTGTCGTCGAGGCCGGCGGTGTTGGCTATGAGGCGCTGGTCACAGCGGACACCGTGGCCAGGATTCCCGAAGACGGTGAGAGTCTGTTTTTGTATATTCATACCAACGTCAGAGAAGATGCCATCACCCTGTATGGCTTTCTCGAAGAGGAAGAAAAAGAACTTTTTCTCATTTTGAAGACTGTCTCCGGTATCGGGCCCAAGCTGGCCATGTCGATGCTCTCCGGCCTACCGGTGACAGAGATCTGTCAGGCGATAAGCAGAGGAGACAGCAAAAGGCTGACCATGCTGCAGGGTGTAGGGAAAAAGACGGCAGAGAGGATTTGTCTCGATCTGCGGGAAAAGGTTGGCCATCTCCTGCAAAGTGGCAGCACTCTCAGGCGCGAAGACCCGGCTGTCTTGACCAGCCAGAGCCCAGCGCTTGCCGATGTCCTGTCGGCCTTGCAGAATCTTGGCTATAGTGAGCAGGTGGCTGCCTCTGCCCTGGCAGCCGTAGAACAGGGGTCTGACCAGGAAACCTTTGACAATTTCTCTGTGGAAGATCTGATACGTCTCAGCTTGAGGACGCTTGCATGAACCTTGAAGAAGAACTCACCGGTGGATCCCGACTGGTCAGCCCCGAACCGCAGGTTCGTGAACCTGCCAGCGATCATGCCCTTCGCCCCAGGACCCTTGACGAATATATCGGCCAGGCCCAGGTTCGGCAGAGCCTGTCCATTTTTATCCAGGCGGCCCGGGGCAGAGGTGAGCCTCTGGATCATGTTCTTTTTCATGGTTTCCCGGGGCTTGGCAAGACCACGCTCTCCTATATCATCGCCAACGAGATGGGCTGTGGAATAAAGGTGACCTCGGGGCCGGTTATTGAAAAGCAGGGGGATCTCGCCGCCCTGTTGACCAGTCTCCAGGAAGGTGATGTCCTGTTTATCGATGAAATTCACCGCTTGAATCATGTCGTGGAAGAGGTGCTGTATCCGGCCATGGAGGATTACCAGCTGGATCTGATCATCGGCCAGGGGCCGGGCGCCCGTTCGGTGAAGATGGATCTGCCCCGTTTTACCCTTGTCGGTGCGACCACCAGGACCGGACTGCTCACCCCGCCGTTGCGGGATCGCTTTGGTGTCGTGCTGCGGCTCGAGTTTTATACCCCGGAGGAACTGGTGACCATTGTCAAGCGCTCGGGAGCGATTCTCGGAATGCACATTGATGACGATGGTGCCTTGGAGCTGGGAAGACGATCCAGGGGTACGCCGCGGATCGCCAACCGGCTGCTCCGTCGCGTGCGGGATTTTGCCGAGGTGGGCAAGCACAGGGTCATTACCAAAGAGGTGGCCGATAAGGCGCTGACCATGCTGGGGGTTGATTCCTTTGGACTTGACGATATGGATCGGAGGGTCATGCTGGCCATCCTCGATAAATATGATGGGGGTCCGATTGGCCTGGAAACCCTGGCTACCGTGGTCTGCGAGGAGAAGAATACCCTTGAAGATGTCTACGAACCCTACCTGATACAGTCGGGTTTTATCAAGAGGACGCCCCGAGGGCGGGTTGCAACGGCCAAGGCCTACGAACATTTTAAACGCACAATGCCGCGGCAGCCAAAGCCGCAGGCATCGCTTTTCGACGAGCTTGAAGACTCTTAATCACCTTTTCTCTTCACAAGCTGTGTAGCACAAATACCTGTGTCCCGAAGTTTTCCGTTGTATTCTCTGTTATGGTTGACAGGCTTTTTGGTCCAGTTTTGCTGGTTTATTGGATGTTCCGTTTGCAGTCAGAGTGTTGTATCCCGAAGTTCTCAGTGTTCTTTCCGGTTGTGGTTGACAGGCTTTCTGGTCCAGCCTTGCTGGTTACAGGGTACGTTTGCGAAACATCAGTGCCGCGCTGGGCAGGGTCAGCGTGGCAATCAGCAGAAGCGGCCAGAGATTCGGCCATACCATCGGCAGATCGGCTCCTTCGAGGAAGATAGATCGCAGTGATTTGGTAATGTAATACACCGGGTTCATCAAATCGACGCGTTGCAGCCAGAGCGGCATGTTTTCAACCGGCGTGGCCATCCCGGAAAGGGTGATCGCCGGCAGAATAAAGAGAAAGGAGCCCAGCAGCCCCTGCTGCATCGTGGTTGACAGCGATGAAACCAGAAGCCCCACCCCGACAATGCTGATAATGAAACAGAGCAGCGCCACAACCAGGGCACTGATGGTTCCGCGAAAGGGGACATGGAACCAGTAGACCGCACCGGCTGCAAAGAGCAGGGCATCGAGAAGGCCAAAGGTGATTCCCGGCAGTGACTTGCCAACGAGAATTTCACCCGGTGTGAAGGGGGTTACCAACAGCTGGTCAAAGGTACCGAATTCCCGCTCCCGGGCAACTGAGAGGCTGGTGAGTATCATAACCACGACCATACTGATGATTCCGCCGAGGGCGGAGACGATAAACCAGCGGCTGCGCAGGTTGCCGTTGAACCAGGAA
>PDWJ01001781.1_pt1 | contig 25063 bp, 18 predicted proteins | sample 1430881 | NCBI WGS metagenome assembly PDWJ01 (sample SAMN01162460, study PRJNA174530) | Oral metagenome, whole genome shotgun sequencing project. | biome: Marine environment; feature: Marine mammal; material: Swab sample of the gingival sulcus; isolation source: swab sample of gingival sulcus...
TTTCTAAAAGAATGCCCCTCGTTCGCCGCTTCGCTTACTCCCTCGTGAAAAACCCGACCCGCTTCGCGTGTCCCGTACTGCGCACGACAATCGCTAACGTGCTTGGTTTTCTAATCTGCAGAGAGCGTAGCGAGCGAAGCCCAGCGCGATTTGTGCTTTTAGAAATTCGTTTAGAACATCTAATGTATATTTTTAAAACGAAGGTTAGTACTATCCTCTGTTAAGTAGGCGTTTTATGTCAATGGATGAATACTGTTAAACTACAGTATTAAAATCGAAAATACAAGAAGGGGTTAAAACTTCCATCGACGATGTAGGCGGTTGACAGGATAAGCAATCCTGCGATAAGAGGGGTTTCCAGTACTGTCAGCAAGCCCTTACCGTATTGTTTTGTTTCCAATCGTTCATACCACTGTCTGGGAAGTGGGGTGGCAAAAAGACATGCCAATAGAAAGACAATACCATAACTATGGATGTAGTAAGCAGCTTCATAAGAGAGAAATGGCAGTCCGTCCAGCCCTAGGAGACCGGAAACATAGTAGTTGATTTCGCTTAGCGAATTGCTGTCGAAGATGACAAAACTAAAGACGAGGACGAATAGTAAGTAGAGGTGTTGAAATACACGAGGCAGTTTTAAGAGCGTGTTTCCCAAAATAAATTTTTCTACCACTAATAGAACCGCAAAATACATCCCCCATAAGACGAAATTATACTGTGCACCATGCCATAATCCGGTGATTGACCAGACGATGAAAATATTGACAATCTGCCGAGCAACCCCTTTTTTATTTCCGCCTAGCGGAATATACAGGTAGTCGCGAAACCACAGACTAAGCGTCATATGCCATCGTGTCCAAAATTCGCTGATACTCCTTGAGATAAAGGGGTAGTTGAAGTTTTCCGGAAAGGTAAATCCCAGTATTTTACCCAGTGCAATTGCCATATTGGAGTAGGCTGCAAAATCAAAATATATTTGCAGGGAAAAAGCGATGGCATATGCCCAGAAAAATAAAGTGGATTGATCATTGCTATGTTTAAAAATTTCGACAAATTCCCCCAGACTATTCGCGATAATAACCTTTTGTGCCAAGCCCAGGATAAACCGACGAATCCCGTAGTAGTAAGTGTCCGGATTGGTGTTTCTGCTTTGTAATTCCTCCTCAATATCAGAATATCTTACAATAGGACCTGCGATTAACTGCGGAAATAATGTAACAAAACTCGCCAGTGTAACAAAGTTTCGTTCCGCCTTTATGGTTCCTCGGTACACATCGATGCTGTAACTCATGGTTTGGAAGGTGAAAAAACTAATGCCTATCGGTAGCGGAATGTGTTTGAGCGGAAGAGAGAGACCTGTCAGCGTATTGATCGTAGCAATAAAAAAATCGAGGTACTTAAAGAAAAAAAGCATTCCTAAATTGATAACGATTGATGATACTAAGGCATACTTTGCTTTTTTTGTTCCTCTGTATTTTTCAATATACAAGCTGTGACAATAGTCGGAAATGGAAGAAAATAAAAGTAGCAGCACATAGATTGGTTCGCCAAAAAAATAGAAAAATACACTTAGTAAAACAAGTGTATAATTTCTATATTTTTTAGGACTAGTAAAGTATAGCAAACATGCTATTGGTAAAAATACGTATAGAAAGCTAATGCTTGAAAATAACATGGGAGTCTGAATGTTCCTTACTTAATATTATTGAAATTTTCCACACATTGTTTAACAATGTCTTCATAGGACATAACGAGTAGTATGACATTGCCTTTTGCTACGACTTCCACTTTTTCAGCACTGACACATACCCATTTCATCGGATCTGCTTTTTTTTCGATTTCCGAGCGAATCGCTTCCACATCGCTTCCCTCCGGAAGTTTCAGTACGACGATCGAATGGGCAACGGAAGACATTAACGCCTCACTTGTGAGTGCTTCGGATCCTTCGATGTAATCGATAAATAAAAAACTCGGATAGTATTCCGCAACAACTTGGATCGTTTCGCACTCCGGCATGTCGTTAATATTTTCTGTTACTTTACTAACAATTTCCTCAAGATTCATTGAGTTAATTGCTTGGTTTTCTTTACTAGGTCCACAAGCTGTAAGCAACAATACTAAGCTTAGGACGACAACTACAAACTGTTTTGTTTTCATAGGTACTCCTTTTTCTTTTAAAAATGCTGAATCATTATAGCATAGTAATGAAAAATAACAAGTTTTTTGTGTTAAGGGAAGATTAGAATATGATTAGAGGGTGGAAAGGGTGATGGTAAAAATTATAATTGCTTCTATTTTGAGGGTTTTAACGGATTAGGATAATCTATTATTTTACAAAAAAAGAAATAATTTCCTTGACTTATCGGGTGTTGCGTACTAAGATATAGTTGTGGCGGTATTGTCACAATTATACAAATGGGAGGCAATAAGTATGAAGAAAAACAAACTAGGATTGTTAGCGATTTTTGTTGCTATGTCTTTGATTCTAGTGTCTTGTGGTGGTGACAAGACCGAAACAACAACGGTTGCACCGACAACGACAAGCGAAGAGGTGCAAGAAAGCAGTTCTGAAAAGGTAACGGAAACCACAACCAAGGTGGTAGAAGGTGAAGGAGAAACATTGTCATTAAAGTTGCTTAATGCGGTTTATGATCCAGAAGTCTGGATTGTTGATGAGGATATGCTGTATGATGATGATAATTATGCCCTTGCTGAGTTGTGTATTATGAGCGAAGCGGGTAGTGACGAAACGCTAAGCGTAAGTATTTCAGTATCTGTTGAGTCTGCGAAAGGGTTTAGAAATACGCTTCATAATTACGAGTTTGATCTTTATGAGTACGCGGTGAATAAGAGCTACGATCTGGTGAATATTGCTGGCATCGATTGTGTTAAGAGTGAAAAGGAACAGTGGGGAATGCCTGCTGTAACGTACATAGGACGAGATGAAGTGAAGAATACAACACTTACTGTTAGTATTGTTGGAGATGATCCATCTGCTGCGGATCAACTATTGCAGTCAATGGAAGTTTTATCAGAAGATATCGGCAATGTTGACGCTCCTTGGTCGTGGGAGGGAGAGCCGTTTGCGGTAGAAAATATGAGTGCGATGGCCGGAGCAGTGACACTTGAAAGTCAAATGATTCCGGTGAATGAGCCGCTTACTACCTTTGATATTTTTGAGCAAGATATTGCGTTTGTGGGTGAGAAAGCATACATTGTGTGCGATACAAAGCTGTATGAGTACGACTATGACGGTGAAGCGCTTACCTTTGTAAAAGAGGTTGAGCTAGATCAGGATGTGAATAAAATTTCCGCAACTGAAGATGGTTCTATTTGGCTAAGTGCATTTATGCAGCCGCTTCTTCAAGTGAAAGATGGCGAAGTGGTCGCGTCGTATAAAGATGTTGACTATGTTGTGATGCATCCGTCCGGAACATGGGGGATTAACTACTTTACATCAGGCGAGTGTGAAAAGTTAAGTTTTGCTGATGGGGTGATGAGTAAAGAAGCCATTGATTTCTCAGCACAGACAAACTTGATTCAAACACTTCTTATCGATCAAAATCACATTTATATCGCAGGTTCTGATGTTTCTAATGATCAGCATAAAGTCTTTGTCTACGACACAGAAGGTCAGTTACAAATGACATTAAATGATGCAGAGGATTCTGGACTAGGATCCATTACTTTCATTACAGAGACAGAAAATGGATTTATCGGATTTGACGGCAATATGCGTGAAGTATGCCTATGGACAGCCGATGGTCAGTGGATGGATTATGCGGATCATTCTGATTTGTTTGGGACGTCGTATCCTTGGTTCTGTTCAGGGGCTCAGCTATCTACCGGCGAAGTGATTATGATGCTTGTTGAGGAAAGAGCGGATCATTCTGCAGATGAGGTTGTCATCTTTAAATTAAGCGGATTTTAAGGAATCGCAAGTTGTATTTCTTGCCGATCGTCGTTTCAATAAAGAATAGTGAAGCGATGTCGGTGGGGTGAGAATTGTTGCCTACACTTATTCACTGTGGATTGTGTAGGACATAGAAAGGAAAATTAAGAACTCCCGTGGAAGCTTTCTTCCATGGGAGTTCTTTTAGGTATGTTCTTCCTTTTAAGTTTGAATGTTTTTAAGGAAGTCTAGTTGTGGCTTTCAAGCATCTTTTTCAGGGTATACACTGCGCTGTGTGGGTGAGGGAGCGGTAGCGACATCGAGGGTCTTCTATGTTAAAATAGAGGAGAAGAAATTTAGCAAATGAATTTAATATCGTGAAAAGAGGAAATATGAAACATCTTATTGTAGGCACGGCGGGGCATATCGATCATGGAAAGACGACACTGATTAAGTGTCTTACCGGAACGAATACAGATCGTTGGAAGGAAGAACAGAAGCGGGGCATTACGATTGATATCGGATTTGCGCATCTCGACCTGCCTTCGGGGATTCGTGCGGGGATTGTCGATGTTCCGGGGCATGAGAAATTTATTCGAAATATGCTGGCTGGTGTCGGTGGTATCGATGTGGTTATTCTCGTGGTGGCAGCTGATGAGGGTATTATGCCTCAGACGAGAGAACATCTTGATATTCTGTCGTTACTGGATATAAAACATGGTATCGTGGCGCTGACGAAGGTCGACATGGTCGATAGCGAGTTTGTGGAGTTGGTACAGGAAGAACTACGAGAGAATTTAGAAGGCACTTTTTTGGAGAATGTACCCATTGTTCCCTTTTCAGGAGTAACGGGTGAGGGGAAGGATAAGATTATTGCGGCTCTGGATGAGGTGGCACTTCATACAGAGGAAAAAGAGTCGGATACGAGACCGCGTCTTCCGATTGACCGTTCCTTTGTGCTCGACGGTATCGGCACGGTGGTGACCGGTACGCTTGTCGAGGGCAGCATTCAGACGGAGGATACGCTGATGCTTTATCCGCCAAAAAAGACGACGAAGGTCAGGAGTATTCAATCTCATGGTAAGAAAGTTACTAAGGTATTTGCCGGTCAGCGGACGGCGATTAATATTTCCGGTCTGAGCAAGGAGGAAGTAAAGCGGGGGTATGTGCTGGCAAAAGAGGGTACGATGCATACGTCGAACTTGCTGGATTGTAAATTACGATTGCTTCCGTCGGCGGATCGTTCTTTTTCCAATCGAACGCGCATACGTTTTCATCATGGAACAAGTGAGACCCTTGGTCGTATGGTGCTGCTCGGCGATAATGAGGTCGCCGGTGGCGATGAGGTCTTTGTACAGTTTCTCCTAGAAGACGATATCGCCGTGCGGACGGGGGACCGCTTTATTATTCGAAACTACTCGCCGGTGACGACCATCGGCGGGGGGACGATTATCGATGCAAACCCGCTCCGGCACAAGCGATTTAAAGCGGTCGTACTGGAAAGTCTGGAAAAAATTGATTCCGGTGACGAGAGTGACGCCTTGGAACAGAGTGTGCGAAATCGGTCGAAGTATTTCGACAGACTTTCCAGCATCCTTCTTCCGCTCGGTTTGACTGTGGCGGAAGCGCAGCCGGCACTTACCAAGCTGACGGAAAGCGGTGTCTTGCTGTCACTCGCGGAAGAAGACCCCGTCCTGTTACACCGTGATTTCTACGAGACGTTGGTCGGGATTGCGACCGAGTTGTTAAACAAACACCATGCGGAAAAACCGCTTGAACTTGGGATGAGCAAGGAGGAATTTCGGGTTCGGCTTTGTAAAAAAGCCGGTGTCGTACCCGATGTATCGGATATTCGAGGGGCGTTGAAAAGCTTGGAGGAGAGACTGATCGAAGATCGTTTTATCCAGTCGGGGGAAAAGGTGTTCTCTGCGGTGGGCTTTCAAGTCAAGGTGAAGGGGGAAACACAGGAAGTTGCGGACAAACTCGTGACCTACTTTGAAAAACCGGCAACACCGTTCGAAGTGCTGAAGAATTTTAATAAATCGGAACGGGCGGATCGAATTTTTCAGATGATGGTCAGTCACGGAACGATTACCAAGTTAAATCCTGAGACTGCGATGGATACCGAGTGTCTAGGGGAGGCGACGGAGAAGGTAAAAGAAGCTATTCGTTCCTCCGAAGAGCAAAGTATTACGCTCGGCTCAGCGCGCGACATGCTCGGATTTTCCAGAAAGCAGACGCTTTCCTTGCTCGACTACCTCGACAAGACAAAGGTGACAAAGAAGACAGGTGATGTCAGGGTCTTATACTGACGAATAAGGGCGACGAAGTCGTCTTGCGTAGCAAAATTTCGATCGTGATGAATGGGAAGTAGCAGAAATCTAAAGAAGTATCACAAAAAGTGTTTTTGAATGGGCAAATAGTGGAGAATAACGAACGTTTGTTTCATTTTGTTTCATATAGTACAATATAGTGGTCGTTTATTATAAACTAATGAATTATAACAATAGGAGGATTTTATGATAAAAGTATATGGATCAAGTCTTTGACCGAATTGCGAGCCGGCGAAAGAGGTTCTTTCGAAGAAAGGGTTGGCATTTGAGTATTTTGATATTGGTGAAAGTCTTTTAAATTTGAAGCAATTTCTTGCAATTCGCGAGACATCGGAGGAGTTTGTCCGAGTGAGAAAAGAGGGACGGATTGGTCTTCCTTGTATTGATATGGATGGGACAATTTATGTCAACGATATGAAGGATTTTTTGGATAGTTTGTAGGAGTGAATATGAATTACGAGGAGTATGTTCAGCAAGGTTTAGATGGGGAGTATCCGCTGAAACTGATTCTTTGTGGAAAGACAGAAGAAGTTGAATAGTCGGGGATTTCTTCCAATGATTCGACGGAGAAATCCACCGAAAAATCAGTTGAAACAATTGGCGTGGTATCGGTTGTTTTTGCGACAGAAAGTAAGGAATTGGCAGCGAAAAAATTAAGACAGTTCGCAGAGGAGCATCCGGCACACTACTACATGGTGTATAGTGTGCCGATGGATATGGATTTGACCGCGTTAAGTCATTATCCGTCGATAGCGATTACGAAAGCGGATTTAGCGTAGTGTTTCTATCGGGTTATTTGACAAAAAGATAAAAGTATAGTATTATTAACAGGTAGTGAGCGGCTGGCCGCTCACTATTTTGTAGAGTGGCATTTTTTATAGAATGTGTATCGATGCTATCTAGTTAAAATGCTTGTGTAAAACAAATTTTTAAAAGTAATTTTTCGACTCAGGCTTCGTCCCTCCACATGGTCGGCATTGCAGAATCGTCTTAAATTTTTTTAGAAATTTCAAAAGAATGCTGGTTTTTATTTGAGATTGGTGTCAAATTCTATGCAGCGTAGCATGTTGTCAAATGTAGTTTAGCGCAGCATAGTAGTAAGAAAGGTAGAATACGATGCGAATAGTGGATTTGGTAGAACAGGTACTCCCTCCGTTTCTGGAAGAAAACGGATTGTGGCTATATGAAGTGGAGTATGTAAAAGAAGGAAAGACGAAGGTGCTTCGAGTCTATGTTGACAAGGAAGACGGGGTTTCTACCGATGATTGTAAATTGGTCAGCGATTTTTTAAATGGGGAACTCGATAAAGAAGACCCTGTGTCGGATGCGTATTTGTTGGAAGTTAGTTCTCCCGGCGTAGAGCGAGTGCTCAGCAGGGAGTGGCATTATGAAAAAGCGATTGGCAAGAGGATTCGCATATCATTTTATAAAGCATTTGAGGGCAGTAAGACATTGGAAGGAGAACTTCTGTCGTTTGACGATGAGGTTCTCGTTATAAATACTGAAAACATGGAACAAAGAGTTCCGCGCGATTTGATTAGCAAGGTCAGATTGGCGTTTCAATTCAATTAGGAGGACGTATGGGAAGCACAATGAAAGCAGCTGGTTCTAGTGGAAAGAAAAAGCAATCGAAAGATCCGCTTATAAAGCTGATTGGAGAAATGGCGAAAGATAAAAAGCTGCCGATGGAATTGTTGGTGGGAATCTTGGAAGAGTCCATTACAAAAGCGTACAAGTATTCTCATCCATACGACAATGTGGAGACATACTACGATGAAGAAAATGATGAGTTTTTAATCAATAAAATTCTAGAGGTGGTGGATGATGTCGAGGATGACAGTGTCGAAATTTCTATTTCTGATGCCAACGACCTCATAACAGTGGAATTGCAGAAAGATAAGCCGCTTCGAACCCTTCGCAGTGTCAATGGGGAAACTATCGACAAAGATACGGTTGCCGGCGAGGGTGATATGCTCAGAATGGCAGTTTCACTGACAAGCCTTGGACGAATTGCTATTCAAAATTTAAAGCAGACCATGAGTTCGAAGATGTTAGAGGCGGAAAATAATCTTATTATTGAAGAATATGAGGATAAAATCGACACGATTATCAAGGGAACCATACAGCGTATTCAGAAAAATATGGTCTATGTAAATATTGGACGAGCGGAAGCACTGATGGCAAGACAGGATCAAAACCCTGTCGAGCGTTACTATCCCGGCATGGAGTATAATTTTGCTATTAAAGAGATTAAAATAACAAACAAAGGACCACAGGTTTATGTATCCAGGACGGACGCAAAGTTAATCCGTCTGTTGTTTCGACGCGAAGTGCCGGAAATTGCCTCCGGTGAGGTGGAAATTAAGGCGGTGGCGAGAGAGGCTGGCTCGCGCACGAAAATTTCCGTTCGGTCGGAAAATCCTGATATTGACCCGGTGGGAGCATGTGTCGGGCCTCGCGGGATGCGACTCGATAATATTATCGACGAACTAAGTGGCGAGAAAATTGATGTCGTGGAGTGGAGCGATAATCCCGCGATGCTTATATCGAATGCGCTGAGCCCGGCACGCGTTATGCGAGTAGAAATATACGAGGATGAAATACCGGCGGAAAAAACCAAGGACGGCAAAGCGAAAATTCAAAAATGCGCGCTGGTAGTCGTCGGTGACGACCAGCTCTCTCTGGCAATCGGTAAGGAAGGTCAGAATGCGAGACTTGCGGCGAAACTTACGGCGTGGAAAATTGATATTTTGAATGAAGAAAAGTATATGAGGGAACTCGAGGAAGATGAGTACGAATATGAAGAAGATGAAGAGAGTGAGTATGATGAAGTAGAGGAGTAGTTATTAAAAAAAATACGAGAAGATGCATTGCGTGTGGTCTTCGAACCGATAAAACAGATCTTCTTAGAGTAAATCGAACGAATGACGGATTGGTGGAAGAAGATGTAGAGCAAACTAAAATGGGAAGAGGAGCATATGTGTGCAAAAATGAAAAGTGTCTCAATAAAGTGAATAAAAAACAGTTGTTGAAGCGAGCACTTAGAACAAATGCAAAACTTGAATTGGCTAGGAGGACAAATGAATAAGACACAATTATATGAACTTGCTAAGGAGTTGGACATAAGTTGTAAAACTCTTATCGAGATGGGGACAGAACTTGGCATGCGAAGTGGTGAAAATCAAAAACAGCTGAGTAATTTTGTCGTGCTTAGTGAAGACGAAGTAACAAAATTAAAAGAGGCGCATAAGGTATCTCTAAATGTGGCGGGTTCTCCTAGCGATAGCTCCGAAGGAGCTAAGAAAGCGCCTAAAAAAGAAGTGACAGATACCAAGAAAAAGAAGAAGAAAAAGAAAAAAAGTGTCTATGTCTTTGATAACCAGCAGACAGGGAGTGCCTATTCCAGCGATCAGCGAGGGGCATATGTTCCTAAGACGAGACAAAAGCGCAAGGCGGTTGAGCCGAAAAAAGTCGTAGAACAAGTCAATACTCGTGACGAAGCAGAGGTTTTAGAGACACAGAAAGTGGACAGTACCGATACTGCTTCCGCACAGAAAAAAGACGTAGCAGTCGAGGAAACTGTTTCTGCCAAGAAAGAGGAAAAGACTGCTCAAAAACCTAGTCCGGAGAGTTTGATTGGGCAAATTGTAAAGCCTGCCGAGAGTAGGACACCGGTGGGAAGAGCACCGAGTGGAGCGGTAAAATCCGATAAGGATAAGGGCAAGGGGAAGAAAAAGCAGAAGGTTATCATCGGCACGATTTCCAATGCGGATTATTCTCGTCCGATGCCGATGGGAAGACCGTCATCGACTGTGGGTGCAAAGAGGCGCCCTCCAGCTCCTGGAAGAAAGTCTGTGGGAAGACCGAGTGTGGCGGCAGGACGAAAAGCTGGCGATGACAGACGACCAAGTGGTGGTATGCCTTCGTGGAAACGAAAGGAAGTCGTTGTTCCGGAAGAGGAAATCACCAAGAGTGGTGGAAAACGTCGTGGACAGCGAAAGAAAGATTCTCCAGTCGACCGAGATAAACTGGATAAAAAAGCAAAGAATAGTAAAAAGAAAATATTGGAGTACGGAAGAGGCGAATTTGACTTCGGAAAGAAGAGAAAACAAAAGGCGCTTAAGTACAAAGAACGACAGATTAAAGAAAAATCAGAAAAACTCGACGAGTTGCTTCAGAAGGAAACGGTTTATATTCCGGAAGAAATTACCGTTAAGGAGTTTGCTGAAAAAATCAATAAAAATGCCAGCGAAATTATTATGAAGTTGGTAGGTATGGGAAAAATGCTCAGCATCAATAACCTTATTGAGTTTGAAGATGCGGCACTTATTGCCATTGACTACAATATTGACCTTGATGTGGAAGTCGAAGAAACGATTGATTATGCGGAGCAGTATGAACTCGCTTACGAGGACGAAGAAGAACACATGGTAGAACGTGCACCGGTGGTAACGGTTATGGGACATGTAGACCATGGTAAGACATCGCTTCTCGATGCGATTCGAAACACAGGGGTAGCCGTTGGGGAAGCGGGTGGCATCACCCAGCATATCGGTGCTTCGGAAATTGTGAGAAATGACAAGAAAATTCTTTTTCTTGATACACCGGGTCACGAGGCGTTTAGTACTCTTCGTGCAAGAGGTGCTCAAATTACGGATATTGCGGTGCTTGTAGTAGCTGCTGATGACGGCGTGATGCCTCAGACGGTAGAAGCGATAGACCACGCTAAGGCGGCGGGTGTTCCACTGATTGTTGCGATTAATAAAATTGACAAGACAGGAGCAAATCCGAATCGTGTGAAACAGGAACTCTCTGAGAAAGGGGTCATTATTGAGGAATGGGGTGGCGATGTTATCGCTGTGCCTGTGTCGGCAAAGACCGGTGAGGGTGTTGACAAGTTACTGGACATGATATTGCTACAATCTGAAGTGCAAGATTTGAAGGCGAATCCGGATCGTGCGGCGGTCGGAACAGTTATTGATGCAAAAGTGGTGAAAGGTCGTGGTACCGTAGCGACCATTCTTATCCAAAAGGGTACGCTGAACCAAGGCGATAACTTTGTTGCCGGAAGAACCTATGGTCGAATTAAGACCATGTACAGTTCGAAAGGGAAGAAGATTAAGTCGGTGGGACCGTCTTCTTGTGTTGAAATTGACGGTATTAGCGACATTCCACATTCCGGTGAGAAGTTCTATGTGACAGAGGATGAAAAAACAGCAAAACAAGTGGCGGAAAAGTACGATATTGACTATCGAAAGAAAACGCTTCGAAGCTCTGCGGTTCGCCTTGAGCAACTCTTTGACAAGATTAAAGAGGGTAGTGTAAAAGAACTCTGTATGATTATTAAGGCGGATGTTCAAGGGTCGGTAGAGGCACTGAAAACCAGCTTGCAAAAATTGTCAACAGAAGAAGTGAAAGTAAATATCATTCGAGCGGAAGTCGGAACGATTTCGGAATCTGATGTTATTCTCGCGTCCGCATCGAATGCCTTGATTGTCGGCTTTAATGTGCGACCTTCGACGAATGTGGCGAATATTGCCGATTCGGAAAATGTCGATATTAGGACATACAACATTATTTATCAAGCGATCGACGATGTTGAAAATGCCTTGAAAGGAATGCTCGACCCAATTTATAAAGAGGTTGTCGAGGGACGAGTAGAAGTGCGTAGTATCTTTAAAATTCCTGGAGGATTGGTTGCGGGAAGTTATGTGACAAGCGGTAAAATCAGTCGTTCAGCAGGTGTTCGGGTAATTCGAGACGGCATTGTGTTGTTTACGGGGAAAATCGCGTCCCTTCGACGATTTAAAGATGATGTCAAAGAAGTGCAACAAGGTTACGAATGTGGTATCGGTATTGAAAAATACACTGATATTAAAGAGGGAGATGAATTAGAAACCTTTGTGATGGAGGAGATTAAACGATAAATCTGCGAATATATGAAAAAAACAAATAATCGATTGGCGAGGCTTGAGACGGACATCAAGAAGATCCTCGCAGAAGTAGTGACATATAGTATCAAAGATCCTCGTATCAGTACCTTTGTGGCGATTACGAGAGTGGAATTGACCCGAGATTTTAGTTATGCGACAGTCTATATATCCTCTCCGCAGAGCGAGAACAAGGAACAGAGGGAGCGGGAGGAGCAAGAGCTTCTCGAAGGATTGGAATCTGCAAAAGGGTTTCTTCGAAAACAATTGGCGGAGGAACTCACCATTCACAGAACGCCGGAGTTGATTTTTAAGTACGATACGACGGCGGAATATCTTCGACATATTGATGACTTGCTTCAGCAGGTGTCGAAAAAAGGGGTGAACACGCATACGATTGAACAACTGGCAGGAATTTTACAATCGGACAGTTATCAAACAATTGCTATTTTTCCGCATATTTTTGCGGATGGTGATGCGGTGGGTTCTGCTGTGGCGATGTACCATGCTCTTCGGGAATTAGGAAAAAAAGAAGTCGATATTGTAATGACTGAACCGGTCGCAGGAAATCTCACCTTCCTTACCGAGTCCATTCCTTTGTCTTCTGATTTGGAAAAGTCGTACGATCTCGTTATTTCGGTTGACACCAGTTCCATGGATCAGTTTAGGGACCGGATGGCGGTTTTTGAGAATGCAGGGGCGACGATGTCAATTGATCATCACAAGACCAATGCGGGTTTTGCTGATTTTGTCTATGTCGACCCTACCGCGGCGGCGGCAGGTGAAATTTTGTACTATCTTTTGTTGGCGATGGGGGCGACGATCAGTAAAGAGGTGGCAGAGGCGCTTTATGCGGCGATTTCTACGGACACCGGTTCGTTTCGACATCCCAATGCTACGGCGAGAACCTTTTTTGTGGTATCGAAGTTAATGGAGACGGATTTTGATTTTCATAAAGTTTCGACAGCGCTCTATAAAAATGTTCCCTTTTCGAAAATGAAATTTTTACAACTCGCCTTGGAACATCTAGAAGTGGTTGACGATGAATTGTCCATGTCTCATATTATTGATGTTTGTGCTGAAAATTCAAGTGATTATGAAGGGATTACAGACTACTTACTATCTTTTGAGGGGATTGAAGTCGCTGCATTTTGTCGCCGATTGGATGAACAGCGGATAAAGTTTTCTTTGCGTTCCAAGAATGACGTGGATGTTTCAAAGATTGCCTCGGAATTTGGCGGTGGCGGTCATATGAGAGCATCCGGTTTTGTTACGGAAGAACCGTTTGAGGAAGTGAAGGAAAAGATCGTTGCTATGTACAGGAAAGCAGCGGATGAATAGCGGCGTCCTTCCAGTATTGAAACCGCAGGGAATGACGTCTCATGATGTCGTAGCAAAGGTGCGAAAGATACTAGGACAAAAGAAAGTAGGTCATACAGGCACTCTTGATCCCCAGGTTCGAGGAGTGCTTCCTATTTTGGTGGGAAGTGCAACGCGGCTTTCCGATTACTTTATGGCTGTTCCTAAGCGTTATCGGGCGACGGCAATGCTTGGTTACAGTACAGATACACAAGATGCGGAAGGGGAAGCGGTAGCGTATGGGAGTGTGCTTCCGGAGAGCGTTTCAGAGGTGGCTTTCCGTCAGGCGCTTTCGGCATTTTGTGGAGACATCGAGCAAGTGCCGCCGGATTATTCCGCGGTGAAAATTCGCGGAAAAAAATTGCTTGACTATGTGCGCGAGGGGAAGGATATTCCTGTGAAAAAGGCGAGAACGGTTCGTATTTACAATCTATCTCTGTTGATATACGAGCCGCCGCGAGTAACTTTTGATATTCTCTGTTCAAAGGGAACTTATGTTCGTACGATTTGTGCCGATCTCGGCGAAGTGCTCGGAACGAAGGCGCATATGGAACGTCTTGTTCGAACATCATCGGGCGGATTTCTTTTGGAGGACGCGATTTCACTGGAGGATATTTCGGCAGACAGTCTGTTATCTATAAGCGAGGCGGCGTTGCGAATTCCACTAGAGAGAGTTGTACTTCCGAGGGACGAGCGTGTCCTTTGGAAGGTGAAAAATGGGATAAAGTTTGATCTTAGAGAAGTTGCGCTTAGAGAGCACCCGTACTCGAATTGGACCGATAAGTTAGAGCCGAAGCGTTTTGTCTATGTGGAAAATGTGTTTTACGGAATTGCCGATGAGCAGTTTCGATTGGAAAAATTGATTGCAGATGAGTAGAGGGAAAATGAAGGTTTTTGAAACAATAGAAAGTATTGATATTCGCGATGATTGTGCCATTTCTGTGGGTACTTTTGATGGCATACATGTAGGACATATTGAAGTCATTAAGGCGATGCAGGACGAGGCGAAGAAGCGGAATGTAAAAACCTTGGTCTATACCTTTAAAAATCATCCGGCATCCTTTTTTAAAAAAGACAAGGCGATGCCGATGATTATGAATGAGGCGGAAAAGTACAGTGTGTTGGAGCATTTGGGGATCGACTATGTCTGCAATGTGCCCTTTGATAAGTACCAGCATGAAGTGAGTGCCGACGAGTTTATCAACAATGTCTTGGTCAATACTTGTCACGCAAAATCGGTGTCTGTCGGCTATGATTTTAAATTTGGCTACGGGGCGTCGGCAGGAACGGATGATCTTATTCAGTATGGTGAAAAATTTGGGTTTACTGTGAGCATTACGCCGCCTGTCCTTGTTGACGGAGAACGGGTGTCGTCGACGAATATTCGTCGTCTACTGCTTGATGGAGAACTTCAAAAAGCCTCCAAACTTTTGGGACGACCTCATTTTATTATCGGCGAGGTACGTCAGGGAAAACAACTGGGAAGAAAAATCGGATTTCCGACAATCAATATCGATCGAGGAAAAATCGAGGCACTTCGAAAAGGGGTCTATTTTACGAATTGTGTGATTGAGGGAGAAACCTTTACGTCCATTACGAATATTGGGTTAAATCCTACCGTCAGTGACACGGCATTGGTGAAGGCGGAGACGCATTTACTAGAACGCTCTAGGGGAGTGACATCGATGAATAGGTCAGAGGTGCTCGATTTAGGAACGGATTCTCTGTATGGAAAACAGGCGAAAATTATCTTTTTAAAATGGCATCGCGATGAGGCGAAATTTTCGTCAAAAGAGGAACTTGCCAAGACGGTACTACATGATATCGATGAGGCGAGAGCGTTTTTCGGTTAAAATCAATACAGTATGCATACTAAAGGGAAGACGCCATAACAATTTCTCGCCTGAGGCTTCGTTCGCTGCGCTCCCTGCAGATTTGGCTCGAAATTTTATAGCGTCTTCCTTTTGGTAGTTTTTCTGTTAGAGTAAACACAGTGCGGGTTAAAATGAATACAGTGCGTATGTCAAAGGGAAGATTTTATAAAAACATATGGTAATGCGAATTTTTGTTTAAACTTTCTATTGTCTTGGTATTTTTTTAATTATTAAGTCTTAATTTGTAGACGAATTTGCAATTCGTTTAAATTATTTTAACTAAAAAAGTTAGTGACGTGCGATACCCCATCGTTCGTCGCTTCGCTTACTCCCTCGTGAAAACGACGACCCGCTTCGCGATTGGAATTTTCTAATCTGTACCGTAGGGAGCCCAGGGCGAGTTGTGCTTTTATAAATTCGTTTTGACCAATGATAGAACTACGAGGGATACCATTTGGAGTGCACTGGGTCTTGATGTCAACGAAAAATGGTATCCCTCGTAGTTCCTACAAAATCAAGCCTGAAACCTCCAGCCTTCAATCGACACGGCAATTAATTTTTATAAACAAAAATTTAAAAGAACGTTTGATAATTAATAAGCATCAAGACAATAGAAAAATTAAACTGAGATTAATTGAAAAAGTAGTGTAATTAACAAAAGAAAAAGGAATCCGGAGTGCACTGCCTTATGATGCTAAGGAAAGATTCCTTTTTTTTGTATTTTTTTGTTTTATTAAGTGAATAGAATTATTCTTATCGAATAAATAAACCTATGTTACTGGCTGTCTATTCGAATTTACCCAAAGTAGAGCTTTAGGATAAACAGTAAAGCGAGTAGATAGGTAAATACCGGTACATCTTTAAATTTACCTGTTGTGATTTTTAGTGCAACATAGGACAGAACGCCAAATACAATACCGGTTGCGATGGAGTAGGTAAGTGGCATCGTGACGATTGCAAGGAATGCAGGAATTGCTTCGGTGAAATCGTTGAAATCAATATCTGCTACAGCGGACAGCATAAAGAGACCGACCAAGATCAGTGCAGGCGCTGTTGCGGCACTTGGAATCATAATAAATACCGGTGAGAACAGTAGTGCGACGAGGAAGAAGAAGGCAGTTGACAGAGATGTCAAACCGGTTCTACCGCCGTCAGCTACACCGGATGCTGATTCAACATAGGTCGTAACAGTAGATGTTCCGAGTATTGCGCCGAAGGTTGTTGCAATCGCATCGGCGAGTAGCGCTTGTTTTGCTCTCGGTACTTCTCCATTAGGTGTTAGCATGCTTGCTTTTGTTGCGACGCCGACAAGTGTTCCTACGGTGTCGAAAATATCAACGAATAGGAAGGTGACGAGGACAAATAGCATATCTTTCGAAAAAATTTCGCCCCATTCGAAATTAAATAGGTATGGTACGGCAGGAGGAGCGACCCATTGATTCGGAAGAGTTGTAATACCCATTGGGATGCCGATAGCCGTCGTGATAATAATACCTAAGAATAAGGCGCCTTTGACTTTAAAAGCAAGTAGTGTGCCTGATACGACGATTCCAATCAGTGTAAGCAGGGCAGTTCCCGATAGTATGGTTTCACTGAGTTTTACTAGAGTTGCTTCGTCATTGATGACGATACCCGCGTTCACAAGACCGATAAAGGCGATAAACAAACCGATACCGACGGATACCGCTTTTTTAATATTCATTGGTATTGATTTAATAATCGCTTCTCGAACATTGAAAAAGGAGAGGAGAATAAAAATAATACCTTCTAAAAATACGGCGGTCAGTGCGAATTGGAATGTTTTTCCCATGCCGATACAGACCGAAAAGGCGAAGAATGCATTTAGTCCCATTCCCGGTGCGAGAGCGAACGGAAGATTTGCCAAAAGAGCCATAATCAGCGTTCCGATTAGCGCGGAGATTGCTGTTGCCGTAAATACTTTAGCAGGATCCATTCCGGCGTTCCCGAGAATGTCCGGGTTGACGATGAGAATGTACGCCATGGTCATAAATGTGGTAAGACCGGCAATAAGTTCTGTTCTTACATTCGTTCCGTTGTCTTTGAGTTTAAAAAAACGTTCAAAAAAACTACTGTTATTCATAATACCTCCATAGGCATTTATTATATAGGAAAACCTTTTCTCCTTCAACAGAAGGACTACTAAGTTAGAAATAATTGTATAGAATTTCGAAAACAAAATATTGATAATAATTATTAATAACCTCTTCTGAAAGTATTGGATTTTCAATAAAGATAGACGGTTTTTATTTTGAAAGCGTTGAATTTAAAGCGTTTTAAGGTTTGACAATGATTTTTAAGAGTGCTATAGTCTACGTGAAGCATGGCGATATATCGTTATATAGAAATAGTATGGAGGATTTTTATGAAGAATAAGTTTACCGTTTTATGTGGTTTATTATTGGTGTTGGTACTGACTTTTTCAGCTTGTGCTCCAAAAGAGGAGCCGACAACAGCGGCACCGACGACAGAGGCTCCGGTTACAACATCGAATCAGCCGGAAGTAGTGACCGAGGAAGAACCGGCGACAGAAGAGTCAACGGAAGCGAAGATGGAAGAAGTCGATGTCTACAATGGCGAAGAAGGAAAAATAACAGTCTATGTTTCCGGTCCTGCGAAGATGATTGAGAAATTGGAGGAAAAATTCGAAGAAGAGCGGGGCGATGTGCTGGATATATACCATGCGGGTTGCGGTCCGCTACGTCAAAAAGTTTGGGCTGAGTCGGAAGCGGGTAATTTACAAGCAGATGTATTCTGGGGGTCAAATCCTTTGATTTACTATGCACTACAAGAAAAGGGCGATTTAGAGGATTATCAATCAGAAGAGATTGCGAATACGAAGGATGAGTTTATATTAGAAGGTGCAAATTTTGCTTTAACCAGTGCTCGTTACGAGGTTATCGTCTACAACAATGAAACCTTGACACCGGAGATTGCGCCGAAGTCTTATGCTGCACTATGTGATGCGGAGTGGAAGAATCGAATGGCATACACCGATTTAAGTCAATCGTCGACCGCTTTTGCACTAAGCACCGCGCTTTGGAATATGTTTGACAATACGCCGGCGTTTTTTGATGCGTTAAAAGAGAATGAGGCGCTGATTGTTCCAAAGTCAAAAGAGGTTGCTGAAAAAATTCAGTCCGGTGAAATTGAGGTGGGAATTGTTCCATACGATGCGATTTTCCGACTTCAAAAGAAAGCGAAAAAAGAAGAATTTGAATCGAAATTGGCACCAATGTGGCCGGAAGACGGTGCGATTCAAATTGAACGACCGATTGCCATTATTAAAAACAATTCTCGTCCTGAGGTGAATGAAGAACTCGCGAGAGAGTTTGTCGACTTTATTCTCTCAAAACCGGCGCAGGAGATTATGGCGAAATTCGGATTTACGACAGTGCGAACTGATGTAGAGAATGTCGAGGGCATTCCTGCGGATTTAGTTCCTACAATAATTGATTGGAAAGAATTGGAAAAATCCGAGCAAATGATTCGCGATGCGTTTAAAGATGCTCTTTTAGGAAATTAGGAATGTTTAAAAGATGGCGTAGAGGATTACGGTCTGATGTTTGGACCGTAATCCTTTTTGTACTGGCGTTCTTTGTGGTGGCGATCATTGTCTATCCTTTTCTGGTTCTTGTTCTGAAAAGCGTTGGAATTGCAAATTGCAGTACAGGAGAGTTTACTTTTGACTACTATAAAAAAATACTAGACAGTGATAGTACTATTCGTTCCTTAGTAAATACTCTGACAATCTCCATTGGCATTACCATGCTTACTTTTTTTATCGGCGGAAGTTTAGCGTGGCTTGTTACACGAAGTGATTTTCGTTATAAAAAGACGGTTCGATACCTCGTATTTCTTACTTTTGCGATTCCATCCTACATACTGGGGATATCCTGGCTGGAGTTTTTTGGACGAAATGGCTATTTAAACCGTCTGTTTAATTTCTTGGGCATGGAATATGGCATTAGAGGATATTCTTTTTTTGCGGTAGTGTTTGTGATGAGCATCCACCTGTATCCTATGGTTTTTTTGGCAATGTCTCACGCGTTTCGAACGATGGATAATTCACTGGAAGAAGCGGCGATAGTCAGCGGCGCCTCGAAGACCAAGGTGTTTTTTACGATTACTCTTCCCCTCGTGATGCCGAGTATGTGGGCGGCGGGACTTTTTGTCTTTAGTCGGGGAATGGCGAATTTTGGTGTTCCTGCTCTTTTATTAATGCCTCTGTACAAACAGACGTTGACAACGGGGATTTACAGTGCCTTAAATAATCTTGATTTTTCTTCTGCCGCGGCGATTAGTATGGTACTTGTGGTGTTGTCCGCTCTGGTGTTTATCCTTCAGCAAGTGTTGGTTCGAAAGAAGCGATTTACAACGATTTCTTCTATTTCCAGTGCTCCGCGACTCTGGCGATTGGGGAGACACGGGACGTGGATTGCTGTGCTTGTCCTTACGTTTCAATTTTTGACGACGGTTCTTCCGGTGATTGTTATCACGACGACTTCTTTTTTAAAACGCTGGGGTCTGCCGTTGGAAGCGAAAAATTTCACCTTGATGAACTATGTGAATTTGGCGACAGATACTGTCGCGGTTCGTGCCTTTCGAAATAGTTTTTTATACGGTTGTTCGTCGGCGCTTATTGCCATTGTTATCAGTCTATTTATTGGCTACATTGTCTACATCAAACGGTATCGATTTGGCAAAGTGCTGGAATTTATCGCCTCGGCACCGATGGTGATTCCCAATATCGTACTGGCGATTGGTGCGATCTTTGCTTGGAATAAGGGGGTGCTGAATTTTTATGGAAAGGCAAGCATTATCATTATTACCTACACGTCTCTGTTTTTGCCGATTGTCAGCAAACAGGTCGTCGGTATTATTCAAAATCAAGATACGACATTACAAGATGCGGCGCGTGTATCTGGGGCGAGTACGATTCGAGCAATGCGTGATATCCTCTTGCCGTTTTTGCGAAGTGGCATGAAGTCGGGGTGGATTCTCTGCATGTTGATCGCTCTGCGAGAGATTCCTATTTCACTGATGCTCTACGCTTCCGGTACCGAAACAGTTGGGGTCTTGCTTTTTAATATGCGGTCGAATTCCAGTGGGCTAGAGGCGACGTCCACCGTTGCCGTCGTAGTGATTGCGCTTAGTTTACTTGGTCGAAGTGTGGTCAAAAAGTTGAATGGGTCAAAAGGGGTGATGATTGAAAATAAAAGCGAAATTTAAGGGATTAAGTAAGAAATATGGGTCGCAGTATGCCGTTCGCGATTTGAGTTTAGAAATCTATGAGGGCGAAATTGTCGCCATTGTCGGTCCCAGCGGCTGCGGAAAGACCACGTTATTAAAGTTAATTTCGGGTTTGGAAATGCCTAGTGAAGGAAGTATTGCGGTCGATGACAAGGTCTTTTTTTCAAAGGACGATGCCGTCTTTATGCCACCGGAAAAGAGAGAAATCGCCTTGGTATTTCAACATTATGCACTCTGGCCGCATAAAGATGTCTACCACAATGTAGTCTATCCTCTGCAAGTGAAAAAAGCCAGTAGACGAGAAAGGGAGGAAAAAACTGCTCGTATGTTGGAACTTGTTCGACTTAGCGGAAAAGAAAAACGTTATCCCCATGAACTGAGTGGGGGAGAACGTCAGCGCGTTGCTTTGGCGAGAGCGCTTACCATGTCACCGCGTTTGTTATTACTGGATGAACCTTTTTCCAACTTGGATGCGAAACTTCGCCAAGAGATGCAGTATGAAATAAAGCGAATACGGGACGAATTGGGTTTAACGATTGTGCATGTAACGCATGATCAGTATGAGGCGATGGGAATTGCGGATCGGATTGCTGTGATGAATCAAGGAGAAGTCGTTCAAATTGATTCATCGAGAGCTGTTTACGAGAAACCCAAGACGCTTTTTGTATCCAATTTTATCGGAACGTCAAATGATGTCAGCAGTCTTGTGGAGTCGAATTCTTCCCAAGGTTTTCGTTACATTGTTCGACCGGAAGATATTGTTATTGACAGAAAAAAGGGGACGCATTGTGGCGAAATTCTTTTGTCTACTTATCGCGGCGGCATCATAGAGTACCAAATTCGTAGCGAGGCGGGGGTGTTAAAAGCACTTTGTTCGGCAGAGGAAGAATACGATGCGGGTGAAAGGGTGTGTTTTGATTTTAAGCATTTGGTGAAGATAGATTCTGTGGTATAATGTTCGAATGGAGGTTGTATGAAACATTTATTTGAGACGTTAAAGGAACGTGGGTATGTCTATCAGATGACACATGAAGAGGAAGTAAGGGAATTGTTGAATTCGGATGAGACGTTTACTTTTTACTTGGGAATAGACCCTACTGCAGATGATTTGCATATTGGTCATTTTTTTGCACTCATGGTTTTCAGATACCTTCAAGATGCTGGAAATAAAGGAATTCTACTTATCGGCGGGGCAACAGCGATGGTTGGTGATCCAACCGGAAAAACCGATATGCGAGCGATGATGACACAGGAAAAAGTGAACCACAATGTGGCAGAAGTGACGGAAATTGCGAAGAAATTTATAAAAACCGATGGGGATAATCCCGCGATTGTCGTGAACAATGCGGACTGGATGAGCGGCTATGACTATATTCGATTTCTTCGCGATGTTGGGGTTCATTTCAATGTCAACACGATGCTACAGGCGGAGACCTATGCGAATCGTATTAAAGAAGGCGGACTTACCTTCCTTGAAATGGGCTACATGCTGATGCAGGCGTATGATTTTGTTCATTTAAACCGCAAGTATGGCTGTACGCTTCAAATCGGGGGTTCTGACCAGTGGGGGAATATTGTCGCCGGTGTCAACTTGGGCAGAAAGTTGGATTTCGCCGAAGGAAGTGAGCGAAAGAATTTTTTTGGTATGACGAATCCGCTGCTGATGAATTCAGAGGGCAAGAAAATGGGGAAAACCGAAAAGGGAACACTTTGGGTGACAAAAGACAAGACCAGCGCTTACGATTTTTACCAGTATTTCTACAATGTTGATGATGCCGATGTTGAAAAGCTGCTCAAACTCTTTACGAAACTTCCGCTTTCTGAAATTTCCGATGTGATGGCGAGAGATATTATTGAAGCGAAGCGATTGATGGCATATGAAATTACAAAATTAGTACATGGCGAAGCGGAGGCGGATACTGCCGTGAGTACGGCGAAGGCGTTGTTCTCCGGTGGGGCGACGAAAGATGCACCGCTTGCGGAAGTAAAGGAAAGTGATTTTGAAGGAGACGATGCCGAAGAAGGAAAAATGGTGCTTGCGGTTGATGTTGTCGCAGCAATAGGAATGACTGCGTCCAAGTCGGAGGCAAGACGATTGATTAAGCAAGGCGGTATCAGTGTTGACGGAGAAAAACTTGCTGATGCGGATGTTAGAGTCTGTGCAAAAAGTGGAATGGAATACATGTTTAAGGTAGGAAAGAAAAAGTATCGAAAGGTTGTGTTCCAATAAAAATGACGAGGGAGGAGTAGTGCATGGCGATAAAAATTGTTACGGATTCAAGCTGTGATTTGCCGGTTTCGTACTTGGAAGAGAACAGCGATATTTTTTATATTTTACCTTGTTATATTGATATGGACGATAAGACGTATGTCGACGATTTTGGCGTGTCGTATGATTTAAAAGCGTTTTATAAAAGAATGCGAAGTGGAGGGCAGCCCAAGACCTCGATGGTTGTTCCCAGTCGTTTTGTTGAGCTTTATACAGAACTTACCAATCAGGGAGATGAAGTAATTTACGTGGGCTTTTCGGGACCGCTGAGCGGTGTGCATTCTTCATCGACGCTTGCCGCACGTGAAGTAATGAAAGCCAATCCGGAGGCGAAGATACATATTGTCGATACGCTCTCCGCATCGGTTGGATTGGGCGTTTGTATTTACGAAAGTATTAAACGGATTCGCGAAGGGCAAAGTGCGGAACAGGTGGTTGAGTACCTGGAACATACGAAGCAAAAAGTCAATCACTGGTTTGGGGTCGATGACCTGGGCTTCCTTAAGCGAGGAGGTAGAATTTCCCCAACGGTGGCATTGATCGGGACAGCGCTCAATATTAAACCGACGCTGACGATTGATAAATTGGGTCAGATTGTGCCCTTTGGCAAAGTACGAGGACGAAAAAAATCGATTCACTTGCTTGCAGAAAAAGCGCTGAAAAGGTACGATAAAAACGAGGCTTCTATCATTGGAATAGGACATGGAGATTGCGAAGAAGATGCCGCGGAACTGAAGCGATTGGTAAGTGAGCAACTGCCGGAAGCACAAATTTATGAGGTGATGCTTCCGATAACGATTGCCACTCATGTCGGACCGGGTACGCTTGCCATTGCTTTTATCGGGGACGAACGTGAGGAGTAAGTAACTCTAGTTGTAGTGCGTTTGTTTTTGCCGTGATGCTGCTTGTTATGCGGGGGTTGTATCTTTACAAAAAACGTGAAACATAGTAGTATTAGTGTATGGTTTATAGTATGTCGGGTTTTGGTCGCGGGGATGCTACTTTTTTTTCCGGTACCGGAAAAGAAGTCAGCATCCACGTTGAGATGAAATCAGTAAATTCAAGAAGTTGTGATATTACGATAAAAAGTGCCTCAAAGTATTCTTTTTTAGAAGAGTGGGTACGTGCAGAAATAAGAGATTCTTTAGTGAGGGGGAAAGTTGATTTCTTCCTCTATGTCAGTGGTGCGAAAGACGGTGAAATGGTCTTGGATTTTGATGTATTGGATAAGTACGATTCCATGCTTAAGCAAATCGAACGGCGTTACAAACTCAATCGGACGAGGGATGCTTCGGAGTATTTAAAGGCTGAAGGTGCTGTTGTTTACAAGCGCAATGAACTCGATGAAGCGGGCTTTAAAGCGGAGTTTGAGCCGGCGGCGAAAGCGGCGATACAGGAACTGCTTTCTATGCGTGAGCTGGAAGGAAGACATCTGGCAGAAGATATTGCTGGTAAATTACGCGAGTTGCTGGGGCATCTCGATGCGATAGAAAAATTAAGACAGACACAGGTTGAGAAGAAATTTGAGATGTTAAAACAAAAAATTTCGGAATTAATCGGGTCATCTGTCGACGAGCAGCTGATTTTACAAGAAGCCGCTATTTTTGCGGAAAAGGTTGATATTGAAGAAGAAGTTGTACGACTCAGAACACATATTGAGCATATGGAACGCCTGCTGAAGGACGGTGGTGTCATCGGCAGGAAAATGGATTTTATCGCACAGGAATTACTTCGAGAGGTAAATACGATTGGCAGTAAGTCACCGGATGAAAACATTGTGGCGGAAGTTGTCGAAATGAAGTCCGTTATCGGACGGATCAAAGAACAAGTACAGAATATATTGTAAGGACGGAGACGTTTAGAAGAATTGAAAAGAAGTGTTGAAGGACGATTGATTGTAGTATCCGGGCCATCTGGAGTTGGTAAGGGTACTGTTTGTCGTGAGTTGGTTTCAAAATGTCCGGCGGTTGGATTGTCCGTTTCGGCGACGACGAGATCGCCGAGAAAAGGCGAAGTGGAAGGCGTAAACTACTATTTTAAGACTACGCAGGAATTTTTGAAATTGGTGGATTCCGGTGGAATGCTCGAATATGCTGAAACCTATGGAAACTACTATGGGACGCCGCTTGCACCGGTGC
>PDWJ01001782.1_pt1 | contig 25053 bp, 21 predicted proteins | sample 1430881 | NCBI WGS metagenome assembly PDWJ01 (sample SAMN01162460, study PRJNA174530) | Oral metagenome, whole genome shotgun sequencing project. | biome: Marine environment; feature: Marine mammal; material: Swab sample of the gingival sulcus; isolation source: swab sample of gingival sulcus...
AGAAATTGCAAAATTCACCCCAACAGAAAGAAAAAACTACGAGAAAAGCTTAAAGTATTATCGCGATATTAACAATGTGGTAAGCTCTTCGAGAGAAGAGGGACACGAAGAAGGGCATGAAAAAGGTCTCAAAGAAGGAATGGTAAAAGGACGTGAAGAAGGGAGACAAGAAAGAAACATCGAAATAGCAAAAGAGCTCAAGAACAATGGAGCTTCAATAGATTTAATTGTTAAATCGACCGGACTGACGAAAGAAGAAGTCGAAAAACTGTAAAGCAACATAAAACAAAAGCGATCAAAATAGCATTTTCACATCAAAACACAGATAAATATTGATTTTTAATAACATTTTTGGTAATACTCGAATTAACTTAATCTAAGACTATTGGAAGGAAAAGTAATCAAATCAACAGGAAGTTGGTATCGCGTTTTAACAGATACCGGAACACAATACGATTGTAAAATAAAAGGCAGATTCCGAATCAAGGGTATTCGTTCCACCAATCCGATTGCAGTAGGGGATCATGTGAATTTTCATCTTTTAGAGAAAAAAGACGTGGGCTTAATCACAAACATCCACGAGCGAAAGAATTATCTTGTAAGGAAATCCTCAAAATTATCCAAGGCAAGCCATATCATTGCGGCTAATTTAGATCAGGTTTTTTTGATTATCACTACGACTTTCCCTCGTACCTTGACAGGCTTTATTGATCGTTTTTTGGTAACAACTGAGGCATATCACATCCCCACAATCATTGTTTTCAATAAGATTGATGCCTATGATGACGAATCACGTTGCTTGGAATATGACTTACGAAAGATCTACGAAGGGGCAGGCTACAAATGTATCAGCGTTTCTGCGTTGAAGGGAGATTTCATTGACGACCTGAAAGCCTTAATGAAAGATAAAGTTTCGTTACTATCGGGACATTCCGGTGTTGGAAAATCGGCACTTATCAATGCTATTCAACCCGAATTAAAAATACGAACCGGACAGATTTCCGATTATCACAACAAGGGTAAACACACCACGACCTTTGCCGAAATGCACGAACTTGATTTCGGAGCTTCAATTGTTGACACTCCGGGAATTAAAGGCTTTGGGCTTTATAATTTTAATAAGAATGAAATCGCAGAACGCTTTCCGGAAATGCGTTCAATCATGCGAGCTTGCAGGTTTAACAATTGCAATCACACACACGAACCCGGATGTGCTGTTAAAGAGGCTGTTGAAAATGGACAAATTGCAGAGTCTCGCTATCAAAACTATTTGAACATCTTAGATGATGATTATATGGATATTCAGGAATGGGAAAATAAATAAAATATGCGACTACTTATTCAACGTGTTACAGAAGCATCAGTGCTTGTCGAAAACAATGAAATTGCAGCCATCAAGCAAGGTTTATTAGTACTGATAGGTATTGAAAATGAGGATAACTCCGAAGATATTTCTTGGCTGGTATCAAAACTCTCAAAACTTAGAATATTTGACGATGAAAATGGTGTAATGAATCGCTCTGTAACAGATGTTGATGGAGATGTTTTATTAATCAGTCAATTTACACTCCATGCTTCTACAAAAAAAGGAAACAGACCTTCATACATCAAGGCTGCACATCCGAAAAAAGCAATTCCTCTGTACGAAGAATTTCATAAAAATCTGGAAAAAACTTTAAATAAAGATGTTCCAACCGGAAAGTTCGGAGCAGAAATGCAGGTTCGATTAATCAATGACGGACCTGTAAGTATTTGGATTGATTCAAAAAATAAAGAGTAAAAAACAAAAGCTTGCACCCTACACAGATGCAAGCTTTCTTCTTTCATTAAAAAACTTTTTTCATTAAAGAATAACAACTTTCTTCGTAAGCTTATCCTTTTCAAAATAAATATGGTAATTCCCTGAAGGAATGGAAGCCGTAGACATTTGAAGAGAATTATTGCTAATAAAATCTTTAGCAACAATCTTACCCTGACTGTCAAAAACAATAATCGCTTGATCTTTTACATCTTTAATATTGATGTAGCCATCTGCCGAAGGGTTCGGATAAACAGCAATACTTGCAGACTCGTGATTCTCTACTGAAATGGTATTCAAGCTGTAAGTTTCTGAGGAAGTAACTACCATATCACCACCTGTTCCGCCATCTGCATTTGTTGCATTTATTGCTGTATAAAAAGTAATAGGGCTAACATTTTCATCAGGAGCTGTCCAATTAAAAGTCCACACTTTCTGACCTCCGGTAACAGTATTTCCTTGTGAAGTATGTCCTACAGATTTACCACCATTTGCCAACTGAACTTGATCACCATTTACGCTGAAAGTTCCTATTTTGTTACCATTTGCATCCTCTGCTGTAAGTTCAAAGCCGGCTTTCACTAATGCTGCATTTTCAATTGTTGCACTGATTGTATAGGTTTCACCCATCAAATAACCATCTGCCGGAATGTTGGTTGAAATCAAACCATCATGATTGGTTGCTGTTCCTGCATGACATTGTGTACAGGTTGCACCCGAATCTCCCGGAGAACCGGTTTTACCGCCCGGCGACCCGGAACTACTCGCATTTAAAACTATTGCTGCAACAACCGCAGCAGCACTGATCAATAAGAAATAAAATCGTTTCATAATAATTGTTATTAGTTTTGTGTTTTATATAGCTAACAACACTCTGTTAGACATAAGGTTTGTTAAAAAAATGTAAAATAATTTTATTATTACAAACGTTATGAGTTAATTAGCAAAAGAAAAAAGACACAAGCCATAGATATTCATTCAAAAATGGTTGTATCTGAGGGGAGTCAAGCAAAACTAAAACTATGGCTACAGAAAAAAGAACAGTTTACAAAAGGTTAATAATAAATGCTTTAGTAATAGGCATCATGTACTTTAGTCTTCGCTATTTTGCTGTTGACCGAGCAAACACTCCCGAGCATTTCACCACACTTTCTCCGGCAATGGTTGACTACATAAAAAATACCAAAGCAAGCCCTTTGGTTGTTCCTAACTTTGACAAAAACAAGCAAATAATCGTCCACCCTTACCATGTCATTCAATACAATGAATACACCGAACAAGCCGATTGGATCGCATATCTTCTCACAGAATCAATGACTCATGGACGCTCCACGCCTCCCTCAAGATTTAGGCGTGACCCTTCTGTGAAAACAAAAACCGTAACCCCCAAAGAGTACCTCAACTCCGGCTTTACACTCGGTCAGCTTATTCCTCCGCCTCACATGCAATTCGATCAAAAAGCTTTCAACAATACTTACCTGATGAGTAATGTTTGCCCTATGGATCCCGGCTTTGAAAAATATTTATGGAAAACCCTGGGGAAATGGGAAAATAAATGGGTGAAACAAGAAGACAGCCTACTAATAATTACAGGTCCGGTGTTTGTTGACACCACATATTTCATCGGAAAAAATACTGATGTTGGAATACCTCAGGGCTTTTTCAAAGTATTTATGGACTATAGCGCGCCAAATTACAAGGCAATTGCTTTTGTTATGGCAAATAGCACGATGAGTACACAGGTAAGAAACCACGCCGTGAGTATCGACTCCGTTGAAAAGCTTACGGGACACGACTTCTTTCACCTCCTTCCCGACAGCATTGAAGAAAATTTGGAATCCAACGTTCATCCGGATATTTGGTTTTATGATCCGCTTTAATCCTTGCTCTTCAGACACCAACAAAAGTGAATTTGCGAACAACCCTTGTTTTACCGATAAAACTTCCGTAACTTGGTGCGGTATTAATTCATGCCAAGTATGAAAAATTCATTAATGGGCATAGATGATATAAACCTTAATTTTAGCCAAGAAGGTTTATTGGCTTTAAATATCACTATTGCTCTTATTTTATTTGGTGTTGCTTTAGAAATAAAAACTAAACATTTCAAAAAGATCATACAGCACCCAAAAGCTACGATCCTTGGTTTCGTTTCTCAGTTTTTTGTTTTACCGGCACTAACCTTTGTGTTTGTGAGCCTGCTAAAAAACTTCATCAACCCAAGCATAGCACTGGGCATGATTCTGGTAGCAGCCTGCCCGGGAGGTAACATATCAAATTTTATATCAACTTTAGCAAAAGGCAATGCCGCATTATCGGTGAGTCTCACAGCCATCGCAACAATAAGTGCTACATTCTTTACTCCTCTCAATTTTAGTTTCTGGGGAAACCTTTACAGCACAAACTCTCCCCTGCTCGTACCTATCGAAATTCCTCTCAACGAAGTTTTTAAAACTGTTTTTATATTATTAGGCATACCTCTTATTCTTGGAATGTTATTCAATTGGCAGTTTCCGAAAACCACAGAAATAATTGCAAAACCTATCAAAAAATTATCAATAATCATTTTTATAATTTTCATAGTAATCGCATTTTCAAACAACTACGACTTATTTATCAAATACATAAAATACATTTTCATTATAGTTCTTCTTCACAATGCGTTGGCATTAAGTACCGGATATTTTATAGCACATTTATTCAAACTCTCAAAATCGGATAAAAAAACGATTAGTATTGAAACCGGAATTCAGAATTCAGGACTTGCGCTTATTTTGATTTTCAACCCGAATATTTTTCCGGAAACCCTAAAATCAGGAGGTTTGGCATTTGTAGCAGCATGGTGGGGCATTTGGCATATTATTAGTGGCTTACTTCTTGCATTTTATTGGTCAAAGAAAACTCTAAAAACATGAAACACATTTACAAAAACTCTATATTTTACACAGTCATTCGATTTTTCATTCATTTCGTCTATGTGCTTTATTATAAAAAAATAATAATCAAGGGTTTGGAAAACATTCCAAAAGAAAAACCTATCATCTTCGCTCCGAATCACCAAAATGCGATGATGGATCCGCTAGCGCTAATTTTCACAAATCCACTACAAACCACCTTCCTTGCACGTTCTGATATTTTTAAAAATAAATTCACAAAATATCTGTTACATCGCTTGAAAATATTGCCTGTATACAGAATACGTGACGGCGTTTCCAGTCTCAAGAAAAACGATGCGATTTTTGAACAATCCATACAAATATTAAAAGAAAACAAACCTTTGGCTCTTTTTCCCGAAGGAACACATAACAACAAACATCAACTGTTGCCTTTAAAAAAAGCCATCCCTCGAATTGCTTTCAAAGCACTAAAAGACGCAAACTACGAAATGGATATTCAAGTGATTCCGGTTGGTATTTATCACAAAAATTATTGGAAATTCAGAACACGCTTGGAAATTAACTATGGCAAAGCCATCTCCCTAAAAGACTACGCAGACATTCTGAAAGAAGATGAAAATAAAGCAACGAAAATCTTTATGAACGACCTGAAAACGGGCTTGAATAAACAAATGCTAAATATTGAAAGTAAAGAAAACTATCAAGTCTATGAATCAATAATAAGCGTTCACACCAACAGCGAAACACAATTCGCATCCGAGCTTCAACAATCCAAAGCCCTATATGCGCAAAGCAAAGCTTTCTTCATGCACCATCCCGGACAACTGGAACAAATAAAAAACACTATCGGTGAATACAAAAAACTGAAAGCGAAATATCAACTTGATGATGAACACGTGAAAGAAATCAACAAATTCAAAATAATTTCCAAGAGTCTGTTTTATGTTGTCACCTTTCCTATCTTTCTTTACGGATTGATTCATCACGGTATTTTCTTTGCTGGTATCAAAACCGTAGTGAACAAAATAGTTAAAGATCGACAGTTTTATTCAACATTTCAATTTGCTGCGAGCTTGGTAGTTTTCCCCATTCTCCACCTGACACTTGCTATTATTTGTTTTTTGATCAGCAACAACAATTTAGCCATAAGTATTGCATACTTTTTATCCCTTCCTCTCTCGGGAGTCTTTAGTTTCGATTATTACGATTCGTTTAAACAAACCACAAAAACCATCAAGTTTAATCGACTTAGCAAAAAACAGCCAAAAGAGTATTCACGCCTGTTGCGGCTTAAACAAGAAATAAAAGATTTCGGGCTCTAGTGGTTTCACTACAACGAAATGCACGACAGAGATTCAAGATACGTTAACGAAGACGGACCTTCATTAAACAATAAATCTAACACACTCAGGTTCGGCTCAAAAGCATGTCGATCAGAAAACACCTGATGATAACTCGGAATTTGAATACTTGCCGTTTTCTTGTGCAGCACAGCGCGTAAATCTTTATCTGCATCCTCGACATAAGAGCTTGAAAGTTCAATATTTTTATCAATTTCCAGAAGATCCATTAAACCTTTCAGCACATAAAGGTTATAACTAAGCAAGTCTGTCTCCGGATTTCGAAGCAAAGCTTCCACCTCATCTTGATAATATAAAAAGAAGGGCGAACTATTGTAAGCCGTCATTATAGATTTTGCGTGAATATCCATCCACGGCTCAACAAAACTTAACTTAATGGCAGACACAGGAGTCCCCGGTCGACGACCATGCTGAACCGGAACGGTCAGTTTTTGTCTTCCGTTAGGACCCAATATTTCATAACGATTCCGAATTGACTGTTTCACATAATGTTCACAAGTATCAACAACCACCCTTTCGGCGTTTATCAATTCCACAAAATACTGCACGGGGGGAAATACTGCCACAGGAAACACATTCATAAGCGATTATTTTTCAGGATAAGAAATTCGGACATGATAAATATTCATCAATTTTTCCTTAAAAATCTTCTTTACCGTAGATATTTCTCGGAGTGTAATATTTGCATTAGCAAACTGCCCTTGTTCCAGTTGATTATTAATTATTGAATTTATCAAATTCTCAATATTTTGTTCATCGGGAAACTTGATGGATCGAGAAGCTGCCTCCACAGAATCTGCCATCATAACAACAGCTGTCTCCTTTGAGTACGGCAATGGACCGGGATAGGCAAACATGCTTGGGTCAACATATTCATCGGGGTTTTCTTTTTGTTTCATAATATAAAAATACTCCACCTTCTTCGTTCCGTGATGCGTTCGAATAAAATCGATAATCTGTTCGGGCAGTCTGTTTTTTTTCGCCTTTTCGATGCCCTTTATCACGTGCCCTACAATAATTTGCGCACTTTCCTCAAAACTCAACTCATCATGAGGGTTCACACCTGTACTTTGGTTTTCAGTATAATACAGAGGTTCTTCCATTTTTCCGAGATCATGATACAAAGCCCCCGTACGAACCAACAAGGCATTCCCGCCAATTTCATAAATCGCCTCCTCCGCCAAGTTCCCAACTTGCAGACTATGCTGAAATGTACCCGGAGCAACACTTGCCATCTGACGCAACAACCGACGGTTTGTATTCGACAACTCAAGCAATGTTACATCGGTAACACGCCCAAACAGTTTCTCAAAAACATAAATCAAAGGATATGAAAATAGTAACAAGGATGCACTTATTGCAAAGTGTAAAAAGTTTTCCCAAATAATATTTTGAAACGAACCATCCTGAATAAGCAAAAAACTAATATACGACAACGAATAGATCAACAACACCCAAACCGATGTAATAAAAAATTGAGAACGACTTTGGAGATTTTGAATACTGATAATCGTTACAATTCCCGCAATAAGCTGAAGAAAAATAAATTCAAAACTATTGGGCACCATAAAACCAAGAATCAACACCGACATAAACTGAATAAATAATGCTAAACGAATATCAAAAAACGCGCGAATCATTATCGGAATTAAACAAAACGGAATAACATAAATATAATCAACATTATAACCTTCGACAAAACTGGTCAGTGCAACAATAAGAACAACAACAAGAAAAATTAATACCAAATTTTTATTATCATCTACAATCTCTTTCCGAAAGAATATCAAATACAGAAAAAAAGATGTCAATGAAATCGTTACCAACAACACTTGACCGAGAAGTACATATATATAGGTGGAAGAAGCAACAAGTTTTCCTTCATATTCAGACTTTAAAGATTCCAATACTTGAAACTTTTCCTCCGTAACCAACTCTCCCCTCGAAATAATGAGCTCATCTTTCACAATCATCCCTCGACTAAGCGAAATTGAAGAAAGTTGATTATTCAATTCTGTCAAAGTCAGTCCCTTGTTAAAACGAAGATTCTGTATAAGGTTTGTTTTCAACAAATACTTTTGAGCATCTTTACGAATCACGAGCGGAGCAGCTTTAACAATACTATCAATAAAACTATTTGCTTGGTTAAGCGAAAAAATCTCGGAAAACGTTTTTGCCTGTGCATAATTTGAACTGTTAATCAATACACATTTTGTTTTCATATCCAATTTTTCAAGAGCCCTATCCCCTTTATAAATTCCTTTCACCAAAAGCCCCGATAATTTCGCGATAAAAAAACGCTGGTTCTTTACAAAATCAGAAGAATCAAAATCCTGATATTGATTTTCCCAATAGGAAGCAAATGACTCCTTCGCCAAGTTCAACTTTGAATCAGTTTCCTTATTCAGATAATCAAAATAATATGCCTGATTATCAATAACAACCTGTTTTTCAATCGACAATTCACTATCCGATTTCTGAATTGCAAAATCAAACGGTGCAACCAAATCCTGATGCTTCCACACGCTATTGCGTGAATACTCATATTTAAACTTCCCTTTTGCAGGAAACAACAACACAAGCACAACAACAGAAAAAACAAACAATATCAATTTGTTAACATCTGAAGCATGCTTACGAATATAACCCAAGCTCTTTGACATAGTCCAAAATATTGATTAGACAAAATTAAGATATTTTCAAGAAGAATGGTCACTACAAATAAAAAGCAAACAGAGATATTATAAATATATTGAGGAACAAGAGAAAGGATTCCTTATATTTGTAAAAAAAAGTATGGAATTTGGCATTTGTAATCAGAGTATTGTACCTGTCAGAATAGAACCTTCTGACAAAGTGGAGATGATAACACAATTGTTATTCGGCGACCTAATATTTTTGAATGAAAGAAATGGATCTTGGGTAAACATCACCATCGTTTACGACAATTATTCCGGATGGGTCGACTGCAAACAAATCCTTGAACTTGATGAAAACACATTCCAAACCTTACAAAACCTGCCAAGTTATACAACTCTTGATATGGTTCATGTTTTATCAAGCAACAACAAAGAGTTTATCATGCCTATCGTATTAGGCTCTACCCTCCCCTACATGGTCAACAATTCTTTCTACCTAAAAGATGATGTCTTTTTTTATGATGGAAAACTGCGAGACCCAAAAACAACACCTGACCGCTCACAAATCATTGATAGTGCCTTGATGTACTTGAACGCTCCTTATTTGTGGGGTGGAAAAACGCCCTTCGGAATAGACTGCTCAGGACTTACGCAGATGGTTTATAAATTAAGTGGCATTCAACTTCTACGCGACACAACAGAACAGGTTGAAATGGGCGAAACAATCAATTTTATCAGCGAATCACAAGCCGGAGATCTTGCCTTTTTTGACAATGAAGAAGGTGAAATAATCCATGTCGGTATCGTTATAAATCAAAACAAAATCATTCACGCATCAGGAAAAGTACGAATAGACACGATCGACCACAACGGAATCTTCAATGCAGATTCACAAAAATACACGCATAAACTTCGTATAATTAAAAGCATGATTTAAGACAAAAAACTGAACATTTGGCAGCTTCTGCCAACACTGACATATTTTCACGAAACACCATTAAGATATTTATAAAACATATCCCAAATCGTGTACACTTTCTTTGTGCCATATTGAAAAAAACACGCTTTCTACCTGATAAAGAACACCTTTACACAAATAACACCCACCGAAATATTAATTTCCGGAAGCTCTTAACATTTCCACACATAAATAGAAAGACCCTATTTAAATCGCATAAATATCACTATTCGGCATCATTTATGTAGAAGTAGCAGAAGAAAACAAAAACAAAACTTTAAACAAATGAAATATTTAGCAACTCCTATTAAGGAAATCGAAACTGCAAACGAACTGGAAACACTAATCCAAAATGAAGAAAATGTAATGGTATGCTGTGGTCGTATGGGACCGATGTGTATTCCTGTTTATGATATTATGAGTTCTTTAGAAGGTGAATATTCAAATGTCCAGTTCCGTTCAATGGCTTTTGATTCTCCTGAGGCAGGCATTATCAGAGACTTGCCTGAGTGTAGAGGTTTTATGGGGCTTCCTTTTACAGTATATTACAAAAACGGTAAAGTTGTAGAAGCAACCAGCAGTATTCAATCAAAAGACATGGTAACAAGCATTTTGGACGACAAATTTGCAAAATAAAAACCTTTTGACCGGTAGTGTTTTCTGCAAAAAGCACTACCGACTAAAGTAATTTTGAATGATCATGGAAAACAACTATGACATAATCATATTGGGAGCGGGACCTGCCGGGTTAACAGCAGGTATTTACGCAGCCAGAGCGAGAGCAAAAGTTTTGATTCTGGACGAAGGAATTGCCGGAGGACAACTAATCCTTACGCATGAGGTTGCAAATTACCCGGGCATTGAAAACACTTCCGGTTTCATGTTAGCCAATACCATGAAACAGCAAGCTGAAAAATTTGGATGCAAAATTGTCACAAACACCAAAATTGAAGAATTAAAACTTCAAGACTCGATAAAGAAAGTGAGAGCCGGAGGGCAAGAATATTCTGCCAGAGCGGTAATCATAACCACCGGAGGTCGTTCTCGAACTATTGGTGTTCCCGGAGAAGCCGAACTAAAAGGACGAGGAATTTCTTATTGCGCAACTTGCGATGGCGACTTTTTCACAGGAAAAGACATCATTGTTGTTGGTGGCGGAAATACAGCTTTGGAAGAAGCCGTTTCGCTAACAAAGTATGCAAAATCAGTACAAGTGGTTCACATGCTCGACCACTGGCAAGCTTTTGATTATGCCGTGAAAGAAGCTGAGAACAACGAAAAGATTTCATTTCGCATGGAAAGCAAAATCACTGCCTTCAAAGGAAAACATTCACTAGAAGCAGTAACATTGGAACATATACCAAGTGGCGAAAAAACAGACATACCTATTGATGGTACTTTTGTATTCATCGGCTACGTACCGGGAACTGAATTTTTGGAAAACACCGGCATTGAACTGAATGAGCGAAAAGAAATTCTTGTAAATCAAGATTTGGCTACAAATCTTGAAGGTGTTTACGCGGCAGGTGATAATCGTGAAAAACGTTACAGACAAATCACTACGGCAGTAGCAGATGGTACAATCGCTTCGTTAGCGGCACTGGATTATTTACACACAAAATAAGAAAATAGAATTACGAAACAAATATCGCTTTCTCAGCACAAAAAACCCACAAAAAACACCACTCTAAACATCTGACAAACAATGCTTAGAGTGGTTAACTTTCACAAAGAGTCACATTATTATCTTCCACCCCCATCATTGTTTCATAAATTATGTTAATTTAGAGAAATTTTTTACTTTTAAATACTATTTAAAAAATTTATTCAAATAACAAACTATTTATGGAAAAACTTAACAAAGTATTGTTAGCTATTGCTCTAATTTTTAGCACATTAGCAGCTAACTCGCAAACGACAACGTCCAGCATGAATGGTAAAGTATTCGGCGAAGACGGAATGGGACTTCCCGGCGCAACAATAATTGCCGTTCACACACCAACAGGCTCTCAGTACGGGACAACTACAAACACTGACGGTTACTACCACATTCCAACGATGAATGTCGGTGGACCTTATGTGGTGAGCATTTCATTTGTTGGTTATAAAAAATTCACTAAGGAAAACGTATATCTACGTTTAGGTCAAACACTTAAACTAAACGCAACACTTAGTGAAACAACCGAAACCTTGGAAGGTGTTGAGATTATTGCTGAACAAGATAATTTGTTTGACGGCAACAGAACCGGTGCGCAAACAACCATCGGAAAAGACGACCTCCAAAAACTTCCTTCAATTTCGGGAGACCTTAACGATTTTACAAGGTTAACACCACAGGCAAACGTTGTTGGTTCAGGTATTTCCATTGCCGGTATGAACAACCGTTTCAACGCTGTTTATGTAGACGGTACTGTAAACAACGATGTTTTCGGTCTTGCAGCAAACGGTATGAACGGTGGTCAAACAGGTGTAAATGCCATTTCTCACGAAGCAATTGATCAAGTACAGGTAGTTGTTGCTCCTTACGATATTCGTCAAAGCGGATTTGCCGGAGCGGGCATTAATGCAGTTACAAAAAGCGGTACCAACAAGTTCAAAGGTTCTGCTTACTTCAAGTACAGAAACCAGGCTTTTGCAGGTTTAACTCCCGGTGATGTTGAAGATTCTCTAAGAGAACGTCTTCCTGACTTCTCAGCAAAAACTTACGGTGTTACACTAGGTGGTCCTATTATGAAAAACAAAGCATTCTTCTTTGTAAATGCTGAATTTCAGGATGACCAAACGCCAAGACCTTTTGATCTTAATGATTATAGAGGAGATGCTACAGAAGCAGACCTTATCAACCTACAAAATTTCCTAAGAGATAATTACGGATATGACGCTGGTGGATTCACGGGAGCAACAAGAGAACTTAAAGGTCAAAAAATTCTTGCTCGTTTCGATGTAAACCTTGATAAAAACCATAAATTAATGGCAAGATATCAGTACACTAAAGGTGAAAGCTTCGGATACAACAGCTCTAGCCCTAGAACTATTTCTTTCTCTAACTCCGGTGTGTATTTTCCTTCTACTACACACACTGCTGCTATTGAATTAAAGAGTGTATTTGGTAACAAATATTCTAACAACTTCAAACTTGGTTACACAAACGTAAATGATGACCGAGGTGCATTGGGCGACAGATTCCCTGGTGTTGTTATTGACGATGGAGACGGTTCTATCAAATTTGGTACTGAAGTTTATTCAACCGGTAACCAACTAAAGCAGTCTATCCTAACATTAACGGATAACTTCCAGATGTACATGGGTAAACATACAATTACAATTGGTACTCACAATGAGTTCTATGACATCTACAACATGTTCATGAGAAGAGCATATGGTTACTATGAATTTGACAATATGGATCAGTTCCTTAATGGCGACCCTGCTTCTTTCTACAGAATTGGTTATTCAATGATTGACGATATTCGTGGTGATGGTTCAAAAGCTGCTGCTGATTTCCAGGCATTCCAGTTTGGTCTTTATGCTCAAGATGAAATTCAGGTTTCTGACAATTTCAAAGCTACAGTTGGTGTAAGAGTTGACATGCCTATGTTCTTAACGCAACCTACAGAAATTCCTGGTTTCAACGACACAGTTGTTCCTAAACTAGAAGCTCATTATGACCTAAAAGGAGCTAAGTCTGGTCAAATGCCATTTACTCAGTTCTTATTCTCTCCAAGAGTTGGATTCAACTATGATGTATTTGGAGACGAATCATTACAAGTTCGTGGTGGTACCGGTATTTTCACTTCTCGTATCCCATTTGTATGGCCAGCAGGTTCTTACACAAACAATGGTATCCTAATTGGTGACTACAAGGCAAATGACGTTCCTTTCAATCCAAATTGGGAAACTCAACAAGTTGGTTCTAACGAGCCCGGTTCCGGTAGCCAGGTTGACATTTACGCATCTGACTTCAAATTCCCTCAAATGTGGAGATCTAATATTGCAGTTGATGCAAAACTTCCTGGAGACGTTGTTGCTACTGCTGAGTTTATGTATTCAAAGACAATAAATAATATCCTTTGGAAAGATGTTAACGTAAAAGATGCTTGGGGCAATGCAACAGGTACTCCTGATAACAGACCTCTTTACAAAACATATAAAAATGGTATCGAACCTAATTATGGTCAGATCATGCTCGGTACTAACACAAACAAAGGTTATACCTACAATGTTACATTCCAACTACAGAAGCGTTGGAACTGGGGGCTTGATGCAAGCGTAGCTTACACTTATGGTAAAGCAATGTCTGTATTTGACGGAACTAGTTCACAGAACTCTTCTCAGTGGAATTACCTAGTGTCCGGTCCTTATGCTCGTAACGAAGCTGATCTTGCAATTTCTGATTTCGACCTTGGTCACAGAATCGTTGGTTATGTGAACTACGAAAAAGAGTACATTAATCACCTGAAAACTGGTATCTCTTTATTCTATAATGGTCAGTCCGGTCGTCCGTTCTCTTATATCTACAATGATAGAAAAGGTTTCTATACTAACGAAGCTTACAAAGGTCCACAGTTAATTTATGTTCCTGCTTCTAAAGACGAAATTATTCTTGTTGGTGATGATGTTGACGCACAATGGGATGCTCTTAATGCTTTCATCGAAGGTGATGAATATCTTTCTACTCGACGCGGTCAGTATGCTGAAAGAAATGCTGCTCGTCTACCTTTCACTAACATTTTCAACTTGAAGTTTACTCAAGATTTATATGTTAATGTGTTAGACAGAAGACAAACTTTACAGCTTGGTATTGATCTATTCAATGTTGGTAACATGATCAACAGAAAATGGGGTAACATCAACCAAGTTAGTCACAATTCTTATGGCTTAATCAAATTTGAAGGAATGCAGGATGACAAAACAACTCCAACATTTAGCTTCAAAGAGCCTAATGACGGAACTCCTTATTACCTAAATGATGGTAGTATCTATTCTTCTAGATGGTCTGCACTTGTTAGCGTTAGATATTTCTTCTAGCAGAAAAACAAATAAAAAAAATCTGCCCTCCTATTTTTGGGGGGCATTTTTTTTGTATCTTACACTCCTAAAACCAATAACATGAAAAGAATCTTATTTATCATTATTCCCTTGTTGTTGTTAATATCGTGCAACAACAACACGAAAAAGGAAAAGAATACAACTCCCTACCTGATTGTTGTATCGATGGATGGCTTCCGTTGGGATTATCCTGAAATGTATGACACTCCCAATTTGGATAAAATCGCAAGTGAAGGAGTTAAATCCGAAGCACTAATCCCCTCTTTTCCCAGCAAAACCTTTCCCAATCACTACACAATCGTTACAGGACTCTACCCCGACAATCACGGCATTGTCAACAATACTTTTTACGATGCGGCAACAGACGAAATTTATAAAATATCGGATCGTCCCAAGGTAGAAAACGGCTATTTCTACGGCGGCGAACCTATTTGGAACACCGTAGAAAAAAACAATATGCTTGCAGCTTCCTACTTTTGGGTAGGATCGGAAGCAGACATCCAAAGCAAGCACCCCTCGATTTATAAACGCTACAACGATAGCGACCCTTTCGAAAGTCGTATCGACTCAGTGTGCAAATGGCTTGAATACCCAATCAATAAAAGACCTCGACTAATTATGCTCTACTACCATGAACCGGACAAGTCCGGACATATATACGGACCGAAACATGAAAAAACAAAAGAAGCAGTAGAATACCTAGACTCGCTCATGGGACTTCTTTATTCAAAAATTCAAAAATTGAGTATCGCTGATTCCATAAACTTAATCATCACTTCCGATCATGGAATGTCGTCTATTGACAAAGAAAAAGTAGTCATACTTAGCAAACGTGTCAACACCTCACTCATTGACAAAGCCTTGGGTGGGAACCCCGTGTACAACATTAAAGCTAAGCACGGAAAAATTGATGAACTTTATTCGCAATTATCAGCCATTGAAGAAATTACCGTATGGAAACGAGAAGATATTCCACCACACTTACACTATGGAAAAAATGATCGTGTATTAGACATGGTTGCTGTTGCAGACTCATCTTGGAGTTTATTATTTAAGCCTTGGTCTTCGCACGACTTTGGAGGAACACACGGCTACACACCCAATAACACGGACATGCACACCATTTTTTACGCCACCGGACCGTCATTCAAGAAGAATACGACAATTGAAAAATTTAACAATGTTGATATTTATAACCTGATGTGCAAGGTTTTGAAAATTCAACCCAGTCCGAATGACGGAGATACAAATGTTATTTTCAAATCATTAAAAAAATAAGACCTTCTTTCCGGAAAGAAAAAAACTCCCCCGGCAGCCAAAAGCTACTTGGGGAGTTTTTTTGTTTCAAGACCGAAAAAACTTAACTGAGCAATCTTAATTTTCCAATATTAAACCCTGCAAATCTCCTTTCACTTCATAAGCTCGGTCTTTTCCTGCCTCCTTGATAAATGTAATTGAATAACTGGCTCCGCTAACAGTATCTGTACGCCGACTTACATTCCCAATAAAATAATTTCCAAGAGTTGTAGACCCCGATTCAAAACGAACTTGCATCTTTCCCCTTTTGTCCAAACCATATTTAGCCAAATTTTCCTTAGGAATAACCGCACTTTTCACCACCTCAATACCGGAAAATGCAGACAACAAGTTATTCACTTTATCCACCTCAGCTATTTTAACACCATTATCAATAGTCAATGACCAAGAATCAAGATGTTGGGTATACGTCTTAGAGATACCTTGCGTATAATCCATCGTCCAAATCATGTCACACACATCCGAATCAATAACTTTAAGTTTTTGCTTTTCCAATTCTTGTAACGCCAAATATTCTGCACCTAAATACAACACGAGCACCACAGCAAACAAAGAAATCAAGGTCTTTAACCCCAAACCATTTTTAAACATCGCATCTTATTATTTCAATGAGTGAGCAAATATAAGACTTTTTGTCATTTAAAATTAACAAAAATCAATAAAAAATGACAAATTGTCTTGATTTTTAATGGTTTTTCGCGCTGGCATCAAGTTTGACCTATTCTTAGCATAAATAATAAAAATAATAGTTAACAAAACCCGAACAGGGAATAAATTATAGGAGAGAATAATTATGTTACCAACAATGAGAAAAAACAAACAACAATTACCAAGTATTTTTGATGATTTTTTTGGTAAAGAAGCAATGAATAATTATTACAAAACAGCATGTAAAAACAACAATCCTTCGTATAATATAAATGAAGATAAGGACAATTACTTTATCGACTTGATTGTACCGGGAATGGATAAGAAAGACTTTAAAATTGAGGTAAAAGAGAATTTTTTAGTTATTTCAAGTAAAGTGGAGGAAAAAGTTGAAAAAAACAACGAGTTTTATTCATACAGTGAGTATCGAAAAGGAAGTTTTGAAAAAAGGTTTGAACTACCGGATCATATCATACATGAAGAAATCAAAGCAACTTACAAAGCCGGCATTCTAAAACTGACACTACCAAAGAACAATGCAAAGCTTGAGAAAAAAGTGCAATATATAGATGTAATGTAATTTTTCGAGCATTTTAGATTAATAGTAGAAAGGCAGCCCAAATTCAAGAGGCTGCCTTTATCATTAAAACCAAGTACTTAAGAAGTTTTTTACCAAAGCCAAACGCTTAAAAACCATACTTAAACATGATCCAAAAACGAGCTTCAAGTTCTGCCCATGTTTTGGCTGTTGCACCATAAAAATCATGAACATATCTGGTGATCAAGGCTTTTGCCTCATCATTTTTCCCATCTTTAATAAGCTTTTTTGCTTGCTTCTCAATAGCCGGCATTTCAGTCATCGCTTTTGATTGAAAATTCAGGACATTCTCCAAAATTATATCTTTTGTAGCCCCCCACTTCACTGTTGCGAGTTTGTTTGCTTTCTTAAAATTCCAAAATGCTGCATCCTCACGATAGCGTTTCTGTCCACAATAATTAAAATCTTCAGGAAGTGAAAGCGTACCCGTATAAATCGGAATACGAGGACTTTCCGCCGGATTATCAAATGAGAAATAAGCTACGCCGCCAATTTCATCAGGAAGCCAATCTCGAAGTTGAATAATGTGCGAATAAGAACACCAAGCAACGGCAACAGTACGTTGATATTCCACAGCTTCCTTCGTTTGAAAATTATAGGTATTGCGATCGTCACGACCAAACCAAGGATGAGCAACCGGAGAAATAATGGTGTCGACACCTATTTCCTTACCGTCTTCGTCATACTTTTTCTTCAACATTTTAATGTTTTTCGTCATGTCCCACTCTGTTCCTTCATACGTTTCGCGATACAAAGCCATAACCTGCTCAACAGAAACTTTCTCATCCGGTTTCACGGAAAAAGGCAACTCGTCCATATCCATAGACAAACCAAGCGATGGAGCCAACGCATTCATAATAAAGAACTCACGTATTAAAAAATTCTTATCGGCATCAGCATACGCCTTCCAAAAAACAAATTCACCTTCGCCATCCCAAAGACCATATTTCTTTGCCACTTCTTCAACATTATCCGAAGCCATAAAATAATCTTCATCGTCACGGTCAATCACTCCTATTCGAGAAATATTTGCAGATACACCAACGTGTCCATCCGGTATTCTTTGCGCAGCCCAAACGCCACCAATTTTATCAGGTCCTTCACCCAAGATTTCCATCTGCCACACTTCTCTCGTATCGGCAATTGTAATACATTCGCCCCAATCACCATAACCGTACTCCTTGACCAAGCTACCGATTAAACGTATCGCATCGCGGGCATTATCACAACGTTGAAGTGCTATCCGTTCCAGCTCTTCGATCAAAAACATACCATTTTCATTAACAAGCGTATCCGGTCCCACAAACGTTGTTTCACCTATACCCAATTGCTTCTCATTCAAGCAAGGATAAGCAGTGTTCAAATAAGCATACGTGTGTGCTAACTGAGGGATTTCACCTACTTTGTTAAGATTTCTGGTGTCCCAAGGAGTTTCCGTGTTCAGCGTTCCTTTATAAATAGGCTGCATCGCTGAATCGGCATGATCCTTAGCTTCTTCCACACGCAACCACGTGCGATAATTACCATCACAAGTATGCGATGTAATAACAGAACCATCTACCGAAGCCTTTCGACCTACCATAATTGAAGTACAACTTTCACCAAAAAAAGGATCACCTTTCTTTAGCTGTGCTTCCCCAAAATTGAAACTAAACACTAAAAGAACTAATAAAACAATGTTTTTCATACTGTTTATAATTTACGTTTTACATTCCACGAATTACCAACACATTAAAAATACAAAACCATACTGCGACACAAAAATACAACAATAGTTTCAGAGATAAAACTGCTGATTGAATGAAAACATCACTTAATACAACAGAACTCTAAGCAGTGTGCAGCACTCGACATAGAGAATTGAATACCAAACACTTCTTATGAGTTTCTGAATCATTTTTTTGATGAAACAAAGCTTTGCCGAATCATTTTCTTACTTTTTCGATGAAAACGATAAACAAACAACAGCCCGGCGACACTTAAACCTACAAAATAGCCATACCAGATGCCGGACGGGCCAACATTCAACACAAAAGTAAAAATATATGAAACCGGAAGCGAAAGCCCGATATAACAAATGCCTGCATAAATCATGGGAGTCCTCACATCCGACAAACCTCGCAGAGATGCCAAAGAAACCACTTGCAGTCCATCGCTAAGTTGAAAAATTGCAGCAACAATTAAAAGATTGGCAGCCACGGATATCACTGCCGGGTCTTCACTAAAGATTAACGGAAGCTTATACCTAAAGACGATAAACGACAAGGCTGTCAACAGCATAAAAGTGAGCACAATGTGCAAGGAAGCAAAAGCAGCCATGCGCATTTCTTTGTAGTTTCCGGCACCCAACTGATGTGACACACGAATGGTTGTTCCGCTTGCTACTCCGTTCGACAGCATAAACGTAAGACTTGCCAAGCCCAAAATAATCTGATGCGCAGCAAGCGGCACCTCACCAAGCCAGCCCATCATAATACTCCCCAAACTAAAAGCCATAAATTCAATCATCGACTGTGTGGCAATGGGAACTCCAATCTTAACAAGCCGTAATAGTTGTGCTTTTCGAAATGACGAAAGTTCAAAATAACCGAAATAACGCTTAAACTCCTTCTTTTTTAAAAACACAACGATAAAAAGAATAGGCATCATTGTTCGTGCCGCCAATGTTGCGTAGCCGGCACCCATAAGTCCAAATGCGGGAAACCCGAATTTTCCATTTATCAGAATGTAATTCAGCAAAATATTAACAATGTTTGCCGACAATGTGATATACATCGCTACCTTAGTATTGGCAATGCCTTCGGTAAATTGCTTAAATGAAAAAAACAACAAAAATGGCAACATTGAAAAAACTTGTACCCGATAGTAAGGAAGAGCAAGTTTAACCACCTCATCAGTTTGATGAAAACGATCCAAATAGAAGCTCAAACCATACATCACCAACATTAGCAAGAGGCTCAACAGCAGATTCAACACAATGGAGTTCTGGAAAAGCATTCCGGCTTCCTTATGTTTTTTTTGTCCGAAATAATTCCCCACCAAAGGTGTTAAACCAAACGAAAAGCCCATACCGAACACCAAACCGTTGATAAACAAACTTCCCGCAAAGGAAGCAGCAGCCAATTCGGATGTTCCGACATGCCCGACCATAGCATTATCAACAAGCTGGACAGTCATCTGCCCGGCTTGCGAAAACACTACCGGAATAGCAATAGCCAAATTCCGCTTGTAAAAAGGAATATAATTTTTTAAATCTTTAAGCATTCACAACGTTGATGGGGGTTCCTGTTTTATATGCTTTTATGTTGTGAACAGAAATTTGCATCAAACGGCGGCGTGCAGCTTGACTTGCCCATGCGTAATGCGGTGTAACGTAACAATTTTTGGCATCCAACAATGGATTATCAGACTTTGGAGGTTCGCAAGATAAAACATCTACTCCCGCACCGGCAATTTTTCCACTGTTTAAAGCCTCGGCAAGAGCCGCTTCGTCAACCACCGGTCCGCGACTGGTATTTATCAGAAAAGCATTTTCTTTCATCAATGACAAACGATCAGCATTGACCAAATTCTTTGTTCCCTCATTTAGAGGACAGTGCAAACTCAACACATCACTATTTGCAAATAAGAAATCCATATCAACAAACTCAACACCGGACACCTTTTCCTGTGGAATTGTGCGCGTGCTTACAATAACTTTCATGCCAAAAGACAGGGCAATACCTATGACTGCCTTTGCTATTTGACCATAACCAACCACCCCCATGGTTAAACCATCGAGTTCCACCAATGGAAAGTCCCAATATGCAAAATCCGGAGCACTTGACCATTTACCATTTTTTGCATCAGCACTGTGTTCTGCAACATGATGAGTGAGGTTAAGGATATGCGAAAAAACAAGTTGTGCAACAGACATTGTACTATATGCCGGAACATTACAAACAAGAATCCCCAATTCTTTGGCTGCTTTAACATCAACAACATCAAAACCCGTTGCCAACACACTGATCAGCTTGCAAGACGGAAGCTTTTGCAGGATGTCTCGCGTCAAAACAACTTTATTTGTAAGAATCACCTCTGCATCCTTCGCACGCTCAATAATATCTTCGGTATTGGTTCTATCATACACCTTCAAAACGCCAAGAGCTTCCATTTCACTCCAAGAAACATCACCCGGATTTCCGGCAAAACCATCAAGTACAACAATCTTCATTTTTCTAATTTTTATGTGAAACAAAGAAATATCTTCGCAAAGATGCAGAATAAATCCTGAAAACACGCCCAAGAGTCGCAGTATTTTTTTACATTTGAACAACCAATGATAACCAAAACTCTACTATGCAAAATTTTATAAATATTTTAGATTGGTTAGATTCAATTCTAGGCAGCGCCGAATGGTTTGCTTACGCCTTATTGGGTGTAGGTTTATTTTTCACTATTTATTTAAAATTCCCTCAAATTCGTTTTTTTCGTTTTGCTTTTAAAATTGTCAGCGGAAAGTTCGACAAAAATGAAGACAAAGGAGACACTTCTCATTTCCAAGCACTAACAACTGCCTTATCCGGCACTGTGGGTACCGGAAATATTGCCGGCGTAGCTTTGGCGATTCATCAAGGAGGTCCGGCAGCATTGTTTTGGATGCTCGTAACCGCCATGTTGGGAATGACAACCAAATTTGTAGAAGTTACCTTGTCGCACAAATATCGGGAACTCGATTCGGAAGGCAAGATTGCCGGAGGTCCGATGTATTACATGAAAAACAAGCTGAACATGAAATGGCTCGCAATAATTTTTGCCATTGCAACATTGATTTCTTCTTTTGGCACGGGAAACCTTCCTCAAATTAATTCCATCGCCGGCAGCTTAAATGCTACGTTCGGTCTCGACCAGTGGATTGTGGGAGCTGTTTTAGCAGTTTTATTGGCGGCTGTAATTATTGGTGGTATCAGCCGAATTGCTAAGGTTACAGAAAAGTTAGTTCCGGCAATGGCGATTATTTATTTTATCGGAGCATTTGCCATTATAATCACAAACTATGAAAATATCGTGCCTTCATTCGCTGCAATATTCAGCAATGTGTTCTCAGGATCAGCAGCAAGTGGCGGATTCTTAGGTGCTTCTTTTGCGTATCTCTTCAACCGAGGAGTAAACAGAGGTTTGTTTTCCAATGAAGCAGGTCAAGGTTCCGCACCTATTGCCCACGCAGCGGCGAGAGCTCATGAACCCGTATCGGAAGGATTGGTAGCATTACTCGAACCTTTTATTGATACAATTATTATTTGCACGCTTACAGGCTTGGTCTTACTGTCGTCAGGAGTGTGGAATGAGAAGTATGAAAACAATTTCCAAATGGCTGATATTTCAATCTTGGAACAACGCTATGAGGACAGCAATGACGATGATGTTCAAAAACTTCGAAATCATATTTTAAACATCGAAAGCTTACCTTTATTCAACGGTGACCTGAACATTGTTGAAGGAAAAATTCAAAACCAACTAAGCGTTATCCATGCACGTTCGCTTGCTGAAGATATTATTATTTCAAAAGACGATAAGCTGTATTCGGGCTTGATAAAAGTTGTGGACGGGAAACCTGTTTTCAAAGAAAAAAACATGAGTATTAAAGGTAAATCACTACTTCATAGTGCACAACTCACAACAAAAGCTTTTACAAAATCAGCAATGGGTGAAAACGGTAAGTTTATCGTTTCAATAGGGCTTTTACTTTTTGCTTTCTCAACAGCCATTTCATGGAGTTACTACGGCGACAGAGCCGTAACGTTTTTGGTTGGGACAAAGGGCATTGTTTGGTACAGGATATTGTATGTTATCGCTTTTTTCTTTGCATCATTTACCGATACAACAATTATTTGGAAAGTTTCGTACATAACCATTGTGTTGATGACCATTCCAAACCTTATCGGAATCATGTTACTGCATAAGGACATGAAAAACACAATGAATGATTATTGGAAGATGTTTCGAAAGGAATACCCGAATGAAAAAATCCCAAAATAGTTTTGAGCTGCTGATATACAGGTCTTGACTATGATGAAAGTGAAATCGCAACAAACATGTTTAACAAAAAAATGAATTTACATGAAAAATATTTTATTAATAATTATTTTAATTGGAACACTATTAATTTCTTGTTCGAAGGATGATGATAATTCAAATAAAAGTACTTGTAACTCAATTGCTCAGGTTATATCTGAGAATGAATTTAATGAGATAAATACTTCTAATTACAACGTTTCTAATGTTGAATTAAATGGAGACTGCTTAATTGTAACAATAAGTTCAAGTGGTTGCGATTCGGATAATTGGGAAATGAAACTGTTCAGTACAGATGCTTTTTACAATGTTTTTCCATTGCAAAGAGCCGTTAAGATAAAATTAATAACTAGTGAAGCGTGTTTGGCGGTTTTTCAGAAGACTGTTTCTTTTGATTTATCTTCTTTTCAAATTGACGGACAACACCAAATCCCTTTAAACATAGAAGGTTGGAGTGAGCAAATAATTTACAAATACTAAAATTGACTTTTTCATATTTGTGTATATTTCTCAGTACAAATTACTGAGCTCTTTTTCATAAAATCTGCATGATTTATTATTCTAAAACATTTAAGGGGATATGGTAAAAAAGGCTGATTTATTTTCGTTTAAAAATACGGTGGATACTATTTCACAAACAGACAAAGAACAATTATCCAACTATTTGCTTACTATAGAAGCTTTTGCCCGAACAACTTACAGCAGTATTTATGTAATTGATTACCACACGAAAGAGTTTGATTATGTTTCGGAAAATCCGCTATTTCTTTGCGGACACAGCGCCGAAGAAGTAAAGTCAATGGGATATGAATTTTATTTCAAATATGTGGCAAAAGAAGATGTTGAACTATTGGATACCATCAACAGAATAGGATTTGAATATTACGACACCATAGCTAAAGAAGAACGTCTGCATTACACCATTTCTTACGATTTTCATTTGTGTAACAATAAGGGGAACACTTTTTTAATCAACCACAAATTAACGCCTCTTTTTCTAACGGAAAGTGGGCATATATGGAAAGCAATATGCATTGTTTCTTTATCGAATAATAAGGAAGCCGGAAATATTTGCATTTACAAACAAAATGAAAATCGTTTTTGGAACTACGATTTGAAAGGGAAATATTGGACAACAGAAGAGCAAATTCTCTTATCAGAAAGGGAACGAGAGATTTTATCGCTTTCCATACAGGGATATACCATTAACGAAGTGGCCGATAAATTGTTTGTGTCGTCGGCGACTATCAAGTTTCATCGCAAAAATTTATTTGAAAAATTAGGCGTTTCAAATATCGCCGAAGCACTTGCTTTTGCTACCAACAATAAATTGATATAATTGTTTTTAATTTACGACAACGTTGCTTACTTGTAATTCTGCACAACGGTCAGGCTATGAGTAGTGCGGAATTTTAAAACTATTATCTTTCATATTAGATAATTGTTTAATTATTACTTTTACTCAGGAAGTGTATTTTCAAACTAAGTGATGTTGATAAGCATTTGGTTTAACAAGACAGACCTGCTCCAAGCCATTTTATCTGTTGCACTTAGGTAGTATTTTCTTTCATCAAAATCTTTAATTTTATGCATTATTAACAAGTTTTGTCCCCAAGGGATTTTAGTTGCTAATTTTAAAAGTTCTTGTTTATCATGGTATTCAAGATAAAATTGACGCATTCGCCATAGGTTTTGGGGTGAATATCCTTTTATTCCGTCAATTTGCTTGTTAAT
>PDWJ01002081.1_pt1 | contig 25047 bp, 22 predicted proteins | sample 1430881 | NCBI WGS metagenome assembly PDWJ01 (sample SAMN01162460, study PRJNA174530) | Oral metagenome, whole genome shotgun sequencing project. | biome: Marine environment; feature: Marine mammal; material: Swab sample of the gingival sulcus; isolation source: swab sample of gingival sulcus...
GAAATGCAAGCCGGGGTTAACTGGCAATTCACTACTGAAGATGCCAGGATAAAACTAAAACGGCTCTATCCAACATTTAATACGTGACATGACACTAGTGCCCATCCGGAAATGACCAATTTGTCCGATATCTGCGTTATACGAACATTTTTATCCTCGGAATATCAACCATATGCCTGCGGTAAAAAGGAATATATATTCTTTTTTCAAGATCTAACGTCATTTGAAAGGAAAAAGACATGAAAGAAAGAGTAGAAGCTGCCATCAATAAAATTCGCCCCATGCTGCAGGCCGACGGTGGCGATGTGGAACTGATCAGCGTGGAGAACGGCATCGTCAAGGTTCGCCTCCAAGGTGCCTGCGCCGGCTGCCCCATGTCCCAGATGACGCTTAAAAATGGGATTGAACGGGTCTTGAAACAGGAAATCCCGGAAATCAAATCGGTGGAATCGGCTTGAGCTGGAAATGGGTGTTTGGGGTTTTGTTTATTCCGATGGTTCGAAAGCAAGCCGCCTGGTATGCCCGATACCGGTGTCTAACTCAGTGTTGCAACGCCGGGGTTTAGTCCATGATTGCCAAAGCGGATCGTTGATCCAAATGCAACGGCCCTGATGGAGCGCCCCCGGCGCCCTGTCTAACCCTATCACCCCTGATACATGCCGCCGGCCACATCGGCAATATCGCATCTCACACCGCCTTCAGACAACAGTCGGACGACTGTGGCGGCTTGGGCGGAATCTTGCAGGTGAACTGCCGGGTTGAGACCATCACGTCTCATTGAAAACGTGCTCTTTTCCAGGATTCGCAACGCTTTTTCACAATCGCTGACCCGAAACCCCAGCAGGGAAAAGTCTTCCATATAAAAGGTAGGCAGGTCGTGAGGATCCGGGCCGAATTGTTGTTCATTCTTGTGGCTGACGATTTGAAACGTAGGCATGGCCTTTCTTTCCTATAACGATACTTTTATCATTTTTTTGCAACCTTGGGGATTACAAGCCATAAAGATTATTATCGTTTCGATCTCCCATACACTGGGGTGTGACGGTTACTTTCATTTTCTCTCTTGATCAATGGGCTCAATGTATGAATCGGCGCCGTGGATCGGGTACGGTTCGTGCAAAGGGCTATGCCGGAAATTTTTCTACAACACCTCTGGCATATTGATGGCAGGCTTTCATTCCCTCGCCGGTCTCCATAACCGCTTCAGTGAGATTCAACGCTCCGAGATCGACAACATCCATCTTAAATACGTGCTGCATGGTATCGTAAATCATGGGAGCCGACTCACCACTATGGGTATGAGAACCGAACGCACCGCCGATTTTTCCGGTCAAATTGGCTTTCTCGGCAAGAAAGAGGAACTGTTTCATACCGCCGGTCATATCCTTATGATACGTGGGGCAACCAAAAATGTACCCGTCGTACCCTGCGAAAGATTTCTCATTTTTTAGCGCGGAAACTTTTTCGACAACAGCCTCATTCCCTGACATCCGTATACCTTCGGCCAGAAAGTTAGCCATTTTTTCTGTGGTTCCGGTTCTGCTGGAGTAAGCAATCAGTACCTTTTTCATAATGTCTCCTTGTAATGAGTGTGTTGAAGTCATACATCACGTTCTTACGATATTTTGGAAACCATACAATATGATACTTACATTCTCGGACGTGTGGCTTAATTGAAATCCTTCCTTTTGTGATCTTTGAGCGGATCACAAAGCAAGGATTTCGTCTATTCCCGGAATTGCCAAAGGCTGCGATTCCCCCGGCATAGCCGGGGGAAGGACCGGTTATTATCTTGTGGCGATCATTGTTAATGGATGGGAAAACAGGATTAAATGTGCTGCGTCTTTGTTACCACGAAATATCAAAATAAACAACAACTCATAATACCCCCACGTTTCCGTGGGAAACCTTCCCTTCCGGGATCTTTTGGCAAGATCGATACGGCACTCCGTATAAATTAAGGAGCCTTCTAAAAACCAAAGCCAAGAACAAGCGTTGTTTGATTCAACAGGTCACCTTGGACACCTTTACCGCGCAAACCTTGAATTCCGGGATACCGCAGATGGGATCCAATGCCGCATGGGTCAGTTTATTGGCAGCCGCCTGGGCGTAGTGGAAGGGAATGAAAATCGTCCCGTCCGAGGCCTTGCGGGAGATGCGCACCCGGGCCTGAATTTCTCCCCGTCGGGAGGTTACGGTGACCCGTTCGCCGTCTGCGATGTCCAGGTTCCGTGCATCCCCGCTGGTGATCTCCACGAAAGACTCGGGCGCCCGCTCGTTGAGGCCCTCGGTTTTCATCGTCATGGTGCCGGTATGGTAATGGTAGATCAGTCTTCCGGTGGTCAGGTAAAGCGGATAGTCGTCATCTGCCACCTCGGCCGGGGCAATCCATTCGATGGCATGAAACAACCCCTTGCCCCTGGTGAACTGGACCCCATGTAAAATTGGGGTTCCGGGGTGTTCCGGCGTAGGACATGGCCAGTGCAGGCCTTCATGCTCAATCCGGTCGTAACTGATGCCCCTGTAGGAAGGCGTCACAGATGCCAGTTCGTTAAAAATGGCTTCACTGTTTTCATAGGCCATTTCATATCCCATAGCCGAAGCAATTTCGCAGGTAATCTGCCAATCATCCTTGGCCGTCCCCGGCGGGTCCACGGCTTTGCGCACACGCTGCACCCTCCGTTCGGTATTGGAAAACGTCCCCTCTTTTTCGGCAAAGCATTTGGAGGGCAGCACCACATCGGCCATTTGGGCTGTTTCGGTGAGGAAAAGATCCTGCACGACCAGAAACTCCAATTGCTTGAAACAATTCTCGGCATGATTCAAATCGGGATCCGAGACCATCGGATTTTCACCGATGATATACATGGCTTTCAACTCCCCGTCGTGTGCCTTGGGAAGCATCTCCGTAACCTTGAGGCCCACGTTGGTGGATAGACCGGTGACGTTCCAGGCTTGTTCCATTATCCGGATGGCACCCGGGTTCCCCACCCCCTGGTAGCCGGTCAGCACATTGGGCAGGCCGCCCATATCACAGGCACCCTGAACATTGTTTTGCCCGCGCAGCGGGTTGACCCCACCGCCGCGGATTCCCATGTTGCCGCACAGCATGGCCAGGTTGGCCAGAGACTTGACGTTGTCCACACCGGTGGTGTGCTGGGTGATGCCCATGCAGTACAAAATACTGGCGGCCGGAGCCTTGGCATACAACCGGGCCGCTTCGATTAAGTCTTCAGCCGGTATACCGGTGATGGCGGCCACATGCTCCGGTGTATATTTTTCGACGACGGCCTTGACTTCTTCGAACTTTTCCGTACGCGCTTCGATGAAAGCCTTGTCATGAAGGTCTTCTTTAATGATCACGTGCATCATGCCATTGATCCAGGCCACGTCGGTGCCCAGGTTGGGCCTAAGGTAATGCTCGGCGAACGCCGTCATTTTGATCCGTCGCGGATCCACCACGATAAGCTTGGCCCCACGCCGGGTCACCGCCCGCTTGGCAAAAGCGGACAGTACGGGGTGGTTTTCCGTGGTGTTTGAACCGGTCACAAGAATGACATCGGCCTCCTCAATATCGGCAATGGTGTTTGTCATGGCGCCACTTCCGAAAGCTGCGGCCAGACCGGCCACGGTGGAGCTATGTCAGAGACGCGCGCAGTGATCGATATTGTTGGTTTTAAGCACGGCCCGAGTAAACTTGTGGGCGATGTAGTTCTCCTCGTTGCTGATACGGGCGCTGGTAAGCACGCCCATACTGTCTCCACCGTGAATGTCTCGAATCTGCTTGAATTTATCGGCCACCAGGTTGATGGCCTCTTCCCATGAGGCTTTGCGGAATTCCCCGTTCTCCTTGATCAGCGGATCGGTGAGGCGCCGTTCACTGCCGATGAAGTCGAAACCGAAGCGCCCCTTGACGCACAGGCTACCGTGATTGGGCGCTTCATCCGCACCGCTCACCTTAACCACCCGGTTGTCCTTCACATGCAGGTAAAGCTGGCAGCCCACCCCGCAGTAACTGCATGTGGTGCGCACCTTCCTGGTTTCCCAAGGACGCACCCGGTAGCGAACATCTTTTTCCACCAGGGCACCCACCGGACAGGCCTGCACGCATTCGCCGCAGAAAACACAATCGGAATCCTTGAGGGCACGGTCATCGGCGGCGACAATTTTGGTCGGGGCACCCTGGGGCGCCACACTGATGGCGTTGTTCACCTGGATTTCGTTGCAAGCCTGAACACAGCGGCCGCACATGATGCACCGGGAAAAATCACGCACAATGAAAGGGTTGACCGTCTCCATGGGAAATTTTGCCGGGGTTCCTTCGATCCCCTCACCGGAGACCTGGTAACGATAAGCCAGATCCTGAAGCCGGCAGTCGCCCCATACCGGGCACAAGGCGTCGCTCCCGTCATCCCTGGCCACACCAAGCTGGAATCGGGTCCAATCGCTGTTGTCCCGGCCGCGCACGGCACAGTTGTGGTTTCCCGAACTGAGCATCGAACGCAGCCTCTCCTTGCGCCAGGCGATCACCGCCGGAGATTCGGTACGCACCACCATATTGGCGGCAGCCCGTGTGGCACAGGACGGTATCAGCTTATTGATGCCCTTGATTTCCACCACGCAGATCCGGCAGGTGCCGCTAGGCGTAGCACCTTTAAGATGGCACAACGTGGGTATATCTATATGGCCGCGTTTGGCCACCTCCAAGATGGTCTCGCCCGGTTCAAAGGGGAGTTCGTTTCCGTTGATCACAATCAGGTTTGTCTGTGCCATAAACACTGGCTCCTTTGGTTCGGGGTCTATCGAAAACGGCCAGATAGATCTTATGATCATCCTGATTTTTTATAAAATAACACCAATTTTGTCAAACGATGAATAGCCGTCTCGGAATCGAATCCTTACGAACCACGGGTGGGGTGACGCCAGTGTCAAAACAAATGGTTTCAGCGCCTGTCGAAAAATGTCAAGAAAATCACTGCGCCAAGAATGCTGCCAACGACATCGGCCAGCGCATCCATGGCACTGGCATGGCGGGAGACCACCAGCGCCTGATGCATCTCATCGCTCAGGCCGTAAAGGCTTGAAAAACAGATGCTGACCAGCAGCAAGCGAAAAACGGAAAGGCGGTCCGGCCAGGTCATGCGCCAGGCACGTGAAAAAAGAAAGGCCAGCAAACCGTAAGCGGCTATATGCAACAATTTGTCTTTGAAAGCAAAATCCGGCCCCGGGGCTGCCGAAGGAAAACAGGATTGCACGAAGATGGCCAGACACAGGCCGATGAACGGCAGCCAGGGGATCCAATGCTTATGGCGGTTGGTCATGAGTGGATAGCCTTCCGGATGCCGCTCTCGGGTTTGGATGCGGGTCTCCCGCCCTAGTCCTCAAACAGATTCAGTTCGAGGCGCCGTTCAGCCACATGATCCGTCACCTGATTCAGGAACCGATCCAGGGGAATGCCATAACGCACGGTACCGTCCAGGGTGCGTACGGAAACAGTGCCGGCCTCTTTCTCCTTTCCGCCACAGGTGAGAATCAGCGGCGTCTTGGCCAGTTGGGCCTCGCGGACCTTGCGATTGAGGCTCTCGGTGCGGTCGTCCACCTCCACCCTGAGCCCGGCGGCCACCATCGTGGCGGCCACCTCCTGGGCAAAGGGAATCAAATCATCGTTGATGGGCAACAGCACGGCCTGGACCGGAGCCAGCCACAGGGGGAACTTGCCGGCGAAATGCTCGATAAGAATTCCCAGAAACCGCTCGATGGATCCGAAAACCGTGCGGTGCAGCATGATCGGCCGGTGCTTCTCGTTGTCTTTGCCCACGTAGGTCAGATCGAAGCGCTCAGGCAGACTCATATCCAGTTGAATGGTGCCGCACTGCCAGGTGCGTCCCAGGGCATCCTTGATGTGCAGATCAATCTTGGGGCCGTAAAACGCGCCGTCACCTTCATTGATGCGATACGCTTGGCCATAGGCATCCAGGGCTGCCCGCAAACCCTCGGTGGCCGTCTCCCATTGCTCGTCGGTGCCGATGGATTTTTCCGGCCGGGTGGACAGTTCCAGATGAAAATCGAGTCCGAACTGACCGTAAATCCGTGCTTCAAGACGGAGCAGATCAAGGATTTCGTCCTGGATCTGCTCGGGCATCATAAAAAGATGTGAGTCATCCTGGTGGAAGGCACGCACCCGGAACAGGCCGTTGAGTACGCCGGAAAGCTCGTGACGATGCACCAGGCCGATCTCGGCCGCCCGGATGGGCAATTCCCGGTAGGAATGCGGCCGGGTACTGTATAGCAGCATGCCACCCGGACAATTCATGGGCTTAATGGCATAGGCCTGCTCATCCACCTCGGTGGTATACATGTTCTCCCGGTAGTTTTCCCAATGCCCGCTTTTTTCCCATAGGCCGCGTTGCAGGATCGTGGGGGTCTTGGTTTCCACGTAGCCAGCTTCGCGATGGGCCTGGCGCCAGAACGCCAGCAATGCGTTCCACACCTCCATGCCCTTGGGATGAAAAAAGGGCATGCCCGGTGCATCCTCATGGAAACTGAAAAGATCCATGGCCTGGCCGATCTTGCGATGATTGCGTTTCTTGGCTTCTTCTATGAAATTGAGATGGGCCTTGAGCTTTTTCTTGTCAAAAAAAGCCGTGCCGTATATCCGCTGGAGTTGGGCCTTGGACTGGTCCGCCCGCCAGTAGGCGCCAGACACCCGCATCAATTTGGCGGCCCGCACAAAACCGGTGTGGGGCACGTGCGGTCCCCGGCACAGGTCCGTGAAATCCCCTTGCTTATAAAAGGATATCGTCCCGTCTTCAAGATCATTGATCATCTCGGTTTTGTAGGGCTCGTCCTTATAGAAATCAAGGGCTTCGGCCTTGGAAATTTCATGGCGCTGGACAGGCAGTTTGGCTTTGACAATGCGCTTCATCTCAGCTTCGATCTTGGGAAAGGCCTCCTCGGAGAGCGGCTCCATGTCAATGTCATAGTAAAACCCATCTTCAACCACCGGGCCGATCGTCAGTTTGGCATCGGGATAAAGGTTCAACACGGCCTGAGCCATAACGTGGGCCGCACTGTGACGCATGATTTCCAGTCCCTCGGGATCCCGGGTGGTAATCAGACGCAGGGCCGTATCGCTCTTGATCGGCCGGTTCAGATCCGTGAATTGTCCGTCGATTTCCATGGCCACGCAATCACGGGCCAGTCCCTCGGAGATGCTCTTGGCCACATCCAATCCCGTGGGATACGCTTCAAAGGTTTTTCGACTTCCATCAGGAAGTGTGATATGAATCATTTTTATTCGCCTTCCTTGCAACGGTACCGCATTAAAATGAATGGGAACGATAAAAAATTTATTGATAATAAAACAAGTTACGATTTTTAGGAAAAAACACTGCCCGGGTCAAGAAAAAAAATGGCAAGCATTCACAGGGCACCGCATCTGCTTTGTAACCGGGTACATGAAGTATGATCCATACATCTGTTTGCCCGAAGCCGCCCATCTTCGGCAAATTGGCAAATGTCTGTCCAGAAATCGGCAAATTGGGTCGAAATCAAGGCCTTCGCCCTGATTTTATCCCGGATTTTTTTACCGCAGGCATATCGTTGATATTCCGATTGGCCGTTTATACCCCGTGAACAGGTACAAAAATGAGCCCCGTTGATACGCCCGCCTATCAGCTAATCACCACGACAACAGACCTTGAACAATTCACCCGGCGAATCCGCCGAGAAAAAATGATCGGCGTGGATCTGGAAGCCGATTCCATGTTCCATTGCCGGGAAAAAGTGTGCCTGCTGCAAATGGCCGGCAATGGCGAAAATGTGGTCATCGACCCGCTGGAAGTCAAGGACCTGTCATCACTGGCCCCCATTTTCAGGGACAAGAACGTCTGCAAGGTGCTCCACGGGTCGGATTACGATGTGCGCTCCCTCTATCGGGATTTTTCCATTGAGGTCAACAACCTGTTCGACACGCAACTGGCCAGCATGTACCTGGGAGAACGCGAAACCAGCCTGGGCGCCGTGATCAAGCGGCGTTTTGGCATCGCCCTGGACAAACGCTTTCAAAAAAAGGACTGGTCACAGCGCCCCCTGCCTGAAGAGATGATCGACTACGCAGCCTCCGACGCCATTCATCTGATTCCCCTGGCAGACATCTTGATGGACGAGCTGGAGGCCAAAAAACGATTGCATTGGGTAAAAGAGGAGTGCGAACGGCTCTCCGGGGTGCGTCCCGTTGAAAACGGCGACCAGCCGTTATTTTTACGCTTTCGCGGTGCCGGCCGCCTGCCGCGGCGCAATTTGGCCGCCCTGGAGGGCCTGTTGCAGCACCGCCGGGAACTGGCCGTTAAAAAAGACCGGCCCCTGTTCAAGGTCTTCTCCAACAAATCGCTGCTGGCCATCGCTGCGGATCTGGCCGATTCGCCCCAGAAACTGGAAGCAACGGGATCATTGAGCACCAAACAAATCCGCATCCATGGCAAAAAATTCGCCGCCATCGTGGAAAAAGCCAAAGCAATACCGGCGAATGAACTGCCCATCTATCCGCGCAACCGGCGGCCAACGCTTTCTCCTGAAGTCCCGGACCGTATCAAAGCGATCAAATCCTGGCGTGACCGCCGCGCAGAACAACTGGAGCTGGACCCGGCCCTGCTCTTCAATAAGGCCCTGATAACCGCCATCGCCGTCAAAAAACCCGACAATGCCAAACAGCTAGGATCAATCGAAGGCATCCGCAACTGGCAGGTACAGGATTTCGGCAAAGAGATCCTCAAGGTGTTGGCCGGGGTTGCGTGATTGCCGGACGCTGGATAGGGACATTGGTTTCAAATCATGCACCGGTACTTCGCCAATTTTGGTTAACATGCAGCCATGCTTTTACATGACGATAAAACCAAACCTTTAAGGCGCTTTTTCATACCACCGGAGATGATCGGTGCGGACACCCCGGAAATCACCGGCTCCGGGGCCGGCCACATCTGCCGGGTGCTGCGCCTGACGGCCGGCGACGAGGTCGAGTTGTTCGACGGCAGCGGCAACGGCTACCGGGCCGAAATTGAATCGGCGAATTCTATCCGGGTGAGATTTACCATCGTCGCATCCTATCCACTGGCCACCGAATCTCCGGCCCGCATCACCCTGGCCCAGTCCTTTCTCAAAGAGCGAAAGATGGACGATCTGATTCGCCCTCTAACGGAGTTGGGCATTCATTGCTGGCGACCGTTCCCCGCGGCCCGGTCAGTCGCCCGCCCCAAACGACAAAGCCTGGAAAAACGGTTGGAGCGATGGCACAAGAAAGCGCTGGAGGCCGTCAAGCAGTGCCGCCGCGGGCGCATTCCGGCCATCGAACCGGCCGACAGCCTGACGGAAATTCTCGCAACGTCCGACGGATTCGATCTTAAACTTTTCTTCTGGGAGGGAAAGCCACTGTCCACGGATATATTCGCCGGATCCCGATCTTCGCCGCAGTCGATTCTCGCGGTGGTGGGGCCCGAAGGCGGCTTTACTTCCGATGAAGCTGAAATGGCACAATCCAACGGTTTTCTCATCTGCGGATTGGGACCGCGCATCCTGCGCGCGCAAACCGCTGCCATAGCGGCCTGTACAGTGGTTCAATGCCGGTTTGGAGATATGGGAATGGCTGTGAACGATAATCCGTGACCCGGGGATGAAAAACCAGCCACAACCCTATGGGGCCATCTCAACCCCAGCGTTGCAAAAGCCGGAGGGCGGCCGCGCCAAAGGGCCAAGGATGACGCCACAGCAGCACCTTATTGCGAACCCCTGGCAACGCGGGATCCGATTTCCTCCGGCTTTCCCGTTACACACACCAAACAGCGAGGCACCAACGTTTTATTCGCATCGTTCAAACAGGGCCGCGGCACCCATGCCACCGCCAACACACATGGACGCCACGCCATACTTGACGCCTTTACGCTGCATATTGGCCAGCAACGTGGCGCACAGTTTGGCGCCGGTGCAGCCCAGGGGGTGACCCAGAGCAATGGCACCGCCGTTGATGTTGATCTTGTCCATGCTGCCCTCAAGCCCCAGTTCACGAATGCAGTAAAGGGCCTGGGAGGCAAAGGCCTCGTTGATTTCCCAGAGGCCGATGTCACGGATTTTCAATCCGGTCAGATCCAATAGTTTGGGAATGGCATAACGGGGTCCCACACCCATTTCGTCCGGTTCACAACCCACGGTGGTATAATACTTCAACTTGGCAATCGGTTTGAGGCCATATTTCTCCACCGCTTCACCGCTGGCGATAACCGTGGTCGCGGCCCCGTCAGTCATCTGGGAGGAGTTGCCAGCCGTGACCGAACCGTTTAAGGCAAACACGGGCCGCAATTTGGCCAGGCCTTCTTTGGTGGTGGTGGCGCGAACCCCGTCGTCAAAATCCTGCAGGAAGGTCTCTTTTTTGTAGGTACCGTTATCCTGGAGCACGAATTTGGTGGCCGGCGTGGGCACAATTTCCGTAAACAGACCTTCTTTCTGGGCTTTGGCAGCCTTCATCTGGGACTCGTAGGCAAAGGCATCCTGGTCTTCACGGTTCACATTGTAGCGGTTGGCCACGTTTTCCGCGGTGATACCCATGGAAGCGTACAGGTCTGCATGGGCCTTGGCATGCTCGGGATGGGGACGGGGCTGGTTGCCGGTCATGGGAACGTAGGTCATGGACTCCACGCCGCCGCCCATGGTGATCTCGGACCAGCCGGCCATGACCCGAAGCGATGCCAGGGCGATGGCCTCCAGACCCGAGGAACAGAAACGGTTGACGGTGGCGCCGGAAACGCTGACGGGAAATCCGGCGATCTGGGTGGCCAGCCGGCCGATATTGAGGCCCTGTTCGGCCTCGGGAAAGGAGCAGCCGATCATGACATCGTCGATGTCTTTGGGTTCGATGTTAGCACTTTTCTCTACTGCCGCCTTCATGATGAAGGAGAGCAAATCTTCCGGACGGGTATCTTTAAAAGCGCCTTTGGTACGCCGGCAGCCGGGGGTTCTGACGGATGATACAATATATGCATCTCTCATTGTGAATCCTCCTTCTTAATTTCTGAGTGGTTTACCCGTATTCAGCATGTGCTCGACACGGGCCAGGGTCTTTTCCTGTTTCCAGAAATCGATAAAGGCTTCTCTCTCCAGATTGAGGATCACCTCCTCATCGACGAAACTGTTGGCGCGCACATCACCGCCGCTGATAACATAGGCGATGCGTCTGGCCAAAAACGCATCGTATTCAGTGACGAACTGGGCCGACTGCATGTTGAATAATTCGGCATCGACCATGCCCTGTGCTGCGACGCCAAGAACCTTGATGGGGCGTTTGACCGGCGGGGCGTATCCCTCATCGACCATCTTGAGGACCTCTTTTTTGGCCTCGCCAATGAGATAGTCCCTGTTGAAGACGATCCGATCCCGGGGGCCGAGAAATCCATTGGCACGGGCTTCGGCGGCCGACATGGAAACGTTGGCCATGGCAATGGCCATGAATGTGGGGAGGAAAAATTTGGCCAGGTCTACATCGGTCACCGGCTCGGGGATGGTGCCGATCATTTTTTTCCACAGGTTCAGACATCCGCCGCCGCCGGGCAGCAGGCCCACCCCAATTTCTACCAGCCCCATGAACAGATCCGCATGGGCCACGATCTTATCGGCTGCGCCCAGGCAGATTTCAGCACCGCCGCCCAGGGTCAGGCCGTAAGGCGCCGCAACCACCGGAAAGGCGGCGTAGCGGACCTTCTGCATCCCTGTCTGACCTTTCTTGAGAAAATCGTCGATCTCGGCATATTTGCCGGCTTTGGCCAAACCGGCCATGTAGGCCAGGTCTCCGCCGGCGCAAAACGCACCGGGCATGCCGCCGGCCTGGTTGCCGATCACCAGCCCGGCGCCATTGGCGTCCACAGACTCCAGGGTCTCGGCCATGAATTCGACAATCTCGCCATTGATGGCGTTCATCTTGGTATGGAATTCCAGACAGTATACGTCATCGCCAATATCCACCAGGGACGCGGATTTGCATGTCTTGACGGTTTTGTTGTCGGCCTTGAGGCCGGTCAGGGATATGATGTTGGCGCTGACCTCCACCGGCTGGTAGGCGCCAGCGGAAAAATCGTAGAAATATTGTACGCCGTTTTTCAGCTTGTAAAAACGCTCGTTACCGGCGGCCAGCATGGTTTTGACAGGCTCGGGAACCGTGAGGCCGTCAGCCTCCATTTTGGTTGCGGCTTCCTTGACGCCAATGGCATCCCAGGTCTCGAAGGGACCCATCTCGAAGTTGAAGCCCCATTTCATGGCATTGTCGATCTCGACGATGGTATCGGAAATTTCAGGAATGCGGTTGACCGCATAGATCAGGTTGGCGGCGATGGCCTTCCAAGCGAATTTGGCGCCTTTGTCATCGCCATAAACCACAGCTTTCATCTTTTCGGGAAGCGTCTTGGCAGCTTTGGCGGCGGCCAGACAGGGCAGTTCAACTTTGCTGTATTCACCATGTTCCAGGGTTGCCGGATCGATAACCTTGCGGATTTTCTTCCACGCGGGGGTCAGGTCTGTTTTGTAGAAACCGACCTTGGTCTTCTTGCCCAGCATGTTGCCTTCGACCATCTTGTTCACGAATTCCGGTATGACGAAATCGGCCCGGGCCTCATCGTCGTGGACCAGATCGTATGTATTCTTGGCCACATGCGCCAGGGTGTCCAGGCCCACCAGGTCGGCCGTCTTGAACATGGCCGTTTTGGGGCGCCCCATGACCGGACCGAAAAGTACGTCCACTTCAGGAATGCGCATGCCCTCATCCATCATCAACTGAATGGTTTTGACCATACCCTGGACCCCAATACGGTTGCCCACGAAATTGGGGGTGTCCTTGGCCCAGACGATGCCCTTACCTAAAATCCGCTCGCCGAAATCGGCCATGAAATTCAAAATTTCGGGCAGGGTTTCCTCTCCGGGGATGATCTCCAGCAGCTTCATGTAACGAACCGGGTTGAAAAAATGGGTGCCCAGAAAATGCTGCTTGAATTCGATGCCAAGCCCTTCGCTCATCGCCTTCAATGGGATACCGGAGGTGTTCGATGAAATGATTGATCCGGCTTTGCGCACCGGCTCGATCCGCTTGAACAGTGCCTGTTTGATCTTCAGGTTTTCGACAACCACTTCCACGATCCAGTCGCATTCAGCCAGTTTGTCGAAATCATCCTCGAGGTTTCCGATGGTGATCAGGTCGGCGCACGAGGGCTGCATGAGCAGTGCCGGCCGGGACATAAGAACCGTATCCAACCCGACCTTGGCGATCCGGTTTCTGGCAACCGGATCATTTTTTTCCTCGTCCTTGAGATCAGACGGAACGATGTCCAGCAACAGTGTTTTCACGCCGGCGCTGGCCAGATGCGCGGCAATACCGCCGCCCATCACACCGCTGCCGATGACGGCGGCCTTCCTGATTTTCCTGATCATAATACCCTCCTGCAAATGTTGGTTGGTGCCCATCCGGAATAGGCCAATTTGCCCGATATCTGCGTTATACGAACATTTTATGAATGAATATTCATTCATTTATCAAAACCCAAAAGCGGCTGTCAAGTCCAAACCATAGCCGTAATAAAACCATATGAAAAACAAAATATAGCATTCTTATTTCAAATTGTATGGTTTGCATTGGAGAAAAAAGGACAAATGAATATCTATTCAGTTTCAGGATCGGCTGTCCACCGTCAAACGCCGGCTCATGCAGGAGCAAGAGGATATCCGCCATCGCCACTGAAGCCGCTGTATTTCCATAACATCCACGATGAAAGTTGAATCTCAGACACTTTGCCATATCGTCTCGGTTGACAGGCTTTCCATCGATACCTATACATGGTCGCAACAAAAAGAAATGCAGGATAAAGGAATCTGTCATGGCCGTAGAAAACGATATCGTACTGATCCATTTTGAAGACCAACCCTTGAGCTTCGCCCGTATCGAATCGATTCTCCCCGACAACAAACCAGACTGGTATCATGCGAAACTGCTCATGCTCCAAGTCCCCCTGCAGGTCGTCACCTGGATCTTACGGGATCGCTACATCATGGGGGACGAATTCACCATGAACGGCAAACGCATGCGCCTGGAAAAAGTCGTCTGCCCCGAGACCGCGCCTGAAAGGAACGAATCGCCTGAAAACGAATCCATTGAAAAAGAGGCCACCACCAAGGAAACGGCAACCGTGATATCCCTGCAGGACAAACGCAAACCTTGACGGGGCGACCATGAGGGCGAAGCTGAAACAGGTCCTGTCTGTTTCCAGACGGACGGATATTCCCGCTTTTTACATGCCCTGGTTCATGGAGCAGGTGGCCCGCGGTGAAATCACGGTGGTCAATCCCTTTAACCGGCGCACCAGAAAAGTGATGATATCTCCTGATCGCTTCCACACCATGGTCTTCTGGTCAAAGGATTTCGGCCCCTTTCTGGAGGGAGCGTACGGAGAAGCGCTCCAGGCCATGGGATACCACCTGTTTTTCAATTTCACCATCAACTCCCCGAACAGTCTGCTCGAACCGTCCGTGCCGGCGCTGAACCAGCGCCTCGACCAACTCATGCAGCTTTGTCGGCGATTCGGGTCGGCGACGGTCCAGTGGCGGTTTGACCCCATTTGCCGTTTCCGTACACGGGATCATGTCACCCGTGACAATCTGACGGATTTTCAGGCCATCGCCGCCGCAGCCGGCGAATGCGGCGTCGGTCTGTGCATCAGCAGCTTCATGGACCATTATCGCAAAATCCCACGTCGCACGGGTGGCCGCTTGACCTTTCTGGAGGTGTCCATGCCCGAAAGAATCGACATTCTGACAATGATGGAAGGGATACTGGCGCCATTGCATATCCAACTGGCACTGTGCTGTGAAAAAAAAACCCTCAGGGCGCTTCCGGATAACACCACCGTCATTTCGGCTGACTGTATTTCAAGCCCGCGCATCATGGCCGCCCACGGCGGGAGCATTTCACGGCGGCGGGATGCCGGACAGCGCAAAGCCGCCGGTTGCGGTTGCACGATTTCCGTAGATGTGGGATCCTATTCGCTGCATCCTTGTTACCACAACTGCTTGTTTTGCTATGCCAATCCGGCCTGCGACCGAATATGATACTTGACGGATTCATAAAAAACCCAATATCTGTGTTACGCTTCATCCCTCGTCACTGCGACGTACTCTATGTACGCCTCATTCCTCGGGATTTGCAAGCCTTGATCTCGGGCTTTTTACGAATCCGTCTGAAATTCAACTTTTCAGGCGTTCATCATACTTGGCAGGCTCATCGAAGGAATCACCAATGCAAATCGGATCGGTAAACTGCAACAATTTCACGGTGCTGGCACCGCTGGCAGGCATCACCAATCTGCCTCTGCGCCTCCTGGCCAAGCAGGCCGGCTGCGGCCTGGTCTGCTCGGAAATGATCAGCTCCCACGGACTGGTTTATCAATCCGCCAAAACAGAACGGCTGATGGACAGCATCCCTGCCGAAAAACCCCTGTCCGTTCAGATTTTCGGATCAAAACCGGAAATCATGGCTGACGCTGCGCGGATCGTTCAGGATTCCGGGGCCGACATTGTGGATATCAATTTTGGCTGTTCGGTCAAAAAAATTCTGAAGAGCAATTCAGGATCCGCATTGATGAAGGATCCGCCGCTGGTTCGCCGCCTGCTCAAGGCGGTTCGCAATGCCGTCGACATTCCGCTGACAATTAAGATCCGCTCCGGATGGGACCCTTCCGGGCAGCAGGCCCTGGAAATCGCCAGGCTGGCCGAAGACTGCGGTGTGGACGCCATTGCCGTGCATCCGCGCACCGCTACGCAGGGCTTTCAGGGATCGGCCGACTGGTCGATCATCACCGCGGTCAAGCAGACCCTGAGCATTCCGGTGATCGGCAACGGGGACGTAACCACGCCGGAAGATGCGCTGCGAATGCTTGATCTGACCGGATGCGACGGCGTCATGGTGGGGCGAGCCGCCATCGGTAATCCCATGATTTTCGCCCAGATCCTGGCTGCCAAAAATGGCCGGCCGGCCCAGCCGCCGGACGATGCCCAGCGTGTCGATATGATGCAGGCTTATTTAAGGGCGTCGGTGCGTTACCTGGGAGAAGAAAAAGCCTGCTTCATGATGCGCAGCCGATTGTGCTGGTTCGTAAAAGGCATGCGCAACGCAGGCCGGTTTCGCAATTCCATCCGGCAGATCGCCACAGAAGAAGAGGCCATGAAATGGATTCGCCAATATGCCGAATCCATCGCGCAGGCCCCTTAGGAGATCAGATATTTTTTACCTGTGAACGCTTACGATTACTTTAATTCGTTGGCACCACAATACTACCGACCGGGGGCAATGATCCCGACACGATCTCTCCCGAAGCCTCTCGCGGAGAGACCTGGCGAATGACGATTTCGCCAATTTTGATCCCTGGAACAATGTAAATCTGGCCGTCCACACCGGTCAATCGTTTACTGGCGTCTAAAATATCAAAGCGATGGCCCACAGCCACACCAGCATCTCCCCCGAAAGCGATCACACAGACGGCGTCGGTCACGGCCGAAACCGTCGTCAGCCACTGGCTGTCCTTGATCGCCGCCCCCATGCGATCACCCAATTTTTCGCCCATCTGCCCAACGACATCCGTCAATGCATCAACCACGATTTCCTGACCCCCGCGGACGGACCGGGCCTGGTCTTCGTCAATGTCGACTTCCTCGGTAAGGATCTTTAACGCCAGGCGCGATCCGGTAATGGCATCATACAAAACTGCAGCCACCTGGACCTGGAGGGAATACGCGACATCCTTGAACAGCCACAATCCGGTGTCCCGCTTGCGAACACGCAGATCCATGAGCACGGGGCTGACCACGGCATTCATTCCAGCCTGGCGGGCCAGCCGGGAAACGGCAAAAACATCCAGTTCACCATTGGCGAAACGTGGTGGGCGCCATTGAAAATCAGCGACTCCGGCTTTCCCGGGAACGATCAAGACCGCGTCATCAGCAGTGGATTCAAGGGCGTCGAGGAACGAAGTCATGAACGGCACCGGAATCTGGTCGCCTTTGAATATCGAATTGTTCAACAACGCCATCACGCCCACGGTCTTGCGATAATCTTGGCCGCCCGCATAGTCGCGAATGGTTTTTTCTCCGGCAGGCCGGTAGGACGAGGCAATGCCGCAGCCGCTCACGGCCAGGGCAATCAAGAGTATCGACAGCAAACTGAAGCGTCTGACCGGAATCGAGTCGATCATGGCCGCGCTCCAAAACAGGCTCGCACCTGAGTGGTCAACCCACCGCGAGAGGTAAAGGCCCCCGTGACCTCCATCCATTTGGGCTGAAGGACCTCAACCAGGTCATCGAGAATCCGGTTGGAAACATGCTCGTAAAACATGCCCACATTGCGGAACTGGAGCAGATAATATTTCAACGATTTGAGTTCGACAATGTACTGGTTCGGCGTATAGTTGATTTCAATGGTCCCGAAATCCGGCAGTCCGGTCATGGGGCAGACCGAGGTGAATTCCGGTTGGGAAATGGTGATGACGATATCACGCTTGCCGCGATAGTGATAATCGATGGGGTCGAGCATATCGGTGGCCACCACATCTGGTTTTTCCGCAGTGTAGCGGATGGTATGGTCGTATGATTTCATGGGTAGGCTCCAATGCGTTGATGTTATGCACATAGGCGTTCACAAGTCACCTTGGTAAGCGCTTACAGGCTGAGTTTTAAAGGGTCTTGACCGCGTCTTCCCCGTGAACAAACACCCTTGATCTCGGGCTTTTTACACAACCGTCTGAAAGGGCTTTTAGAGGATGGAGAAAACCCTGTCAAACGCTCAATGAATTTTATCGCGCCCAATGGCCTTATATTCACTTGTAACGCGATGTTGACTTCACACAAGTTTCCTGTTAACCATTCAAAATCTAAGAAAATTGTTAGCGAGTTTCTGTCCAGAAACAGGCAAATTGGGTCGAGATCAAGGCTTTCGAACATTTTTACCGCAGGCATATGGTTGATATTGGCGAGGATAAAATGTTCGTATAACGCAGATATCGGACAAATTGGCCATCTCTGGATGGGCAGTAACGAACAAGGCAGAGCGTTATGAAACGGGCGAGTCAGGATGAACAAATTTTGAGGGCCAGCAAAGAAATTGTGGTGAAGTTTATCGAAAGCGGCAGGTTATCACCGACGGGCTTTCCCGAGGTTTTTAAAGCGATCTACCGAACAGTGGATGAAACCGTCAAAGAGGCGACTGGCCGTACAAAGGAGGACGACGCTTCAGAGAAAGCGATCTGAGTACCCATCCCCAAATAGCCAAGTATTCATCGACAAATCGTCTTTTTGCCTGGAAACAGCACATCTGGTACCCAGCGCCCAACCACTTCCGCCACGTATCAAGAATCAAGGGACATGGCAAAAAACACCGACACCACGCGGGCCTGGTACGAAGCCAACGCCAAAAAATTCTATGCGGACACGGTCCATATCAACATGGCCGTCTTGTACGTGCCGTTTCTCAATTATATGCGGCCTTACGCATCCATCCTGGACGCTGGATGTGGCTCGGGCAGGGATACCCTTTATTTCTCAAAAAGGGGCTATGCGGTGACGGCATTCGACAGCTCGCAAGCCCTGGTCAAGCTCGCGGCCAAACTGACCGGAAAGGAAATAATGACCCTGGCGTTTCAGGACCTGGATATCGAAGACCGGTTCGATGGTGTCTGGGCTTGCGCGTCCCTGATTCACGTGCCCATGGCGGACATGCAGGATGTCCTTGCAAGAATTTCCCGATCAATGAAGGTTGGCGGGGTGCTTTACGCATCGTTTACCCACGGCACAGGCGAGCACATCCGTGATGGCAGATCGGTCATTGATTTAGATGAAAAGGGTTTTGACGATCTGATCAAACCGCACGCTGAACTGGCCGTCATCAGATCCTGGAAAACGGAAGATCTCCTGCCTGACAGGCAAAAGGAAAAATGGTTAAACGTACTGGTCAGAAAATCCAAATAACGTTGAATTTTCGATGAACCGCCTTCAGGCCATGGCCCGAATCATGATGCTGTTGAGTTCGGATGACCGACTCAAACCGGGAGACCACGTCTACAGGATCGTTCGCAAAAAAGCAGCCGACATCATCGACCGATACGGGCCGGACGACGGATTGAAGTATGTCCAGGAACACCAAGGGTACCTGACCGACCAGATAAAAATCCTGCATGTATGGTATCGGTCCGGCAACCGCATGCCCTGACCCCAGGGTTGCAACGTTGGGGTTGATGCAGTCGGAACGATCCCAGTGATTAGCAATCTCGCTATTCAAGGCGGTTCCGTAAGAAGGGCGTATGGGAGATACTCCGCAGCGACAAGGGGCGAAGCGTAACGCCGATATCAGGTTTTTACGGAACCGTCATTGTCAGTGGGCTTCGGCCCAGTTCTTCCCCTGCGCCATATTGACCTTCAGCGGCACAGCCAGATTCCATACGCCTTCCATCTCTTTGCGAACCAGAGCCTGGGCGTCCTCCAACTCCTCCGGCGGCACCTCGAAAATGATTTCGTCATGCACGGACAGCAGCATGGCCGTCCGCATGCCTTTGGCATGCAGTGCCCGGTTCACATTGATCATGGCCAGTTTTATCAGATCTGCGGCAGTGCCCTGAATGGGCGTATTGATAGCGGTGCGTTCGGCGAATTGGCGCACATTGCGATTGGCACTGGTAATTTCCGGCAATTGTCGGATGCGCCCCAGCAGGGTGCTGGTCCGCCGGCTTTCCCGAGCTTCGGCAATGGTTTGATCGATAAACGCCTTTACGCCTTCGTAGCGGGAAAAATAGTGGTCGATGTATGTCTGGGCCATCTTGTTGCCGATCTCCAGCTCCCGGGCCAGCCGGTATGCGCTCATCCCGTAAACAATACCGAAATTGATGGCTTTGGCCTGGCGCCGCAGATCGTCGGTGATCATCTGGGGAAAAACCTGAAACACCTCGCTGGCGGTGCGGGTGTGGATATCTTCATCATCGGTGAAGGCCTGGATCAAAATCGGATCGTCGGAACAGTGTGCCAGGATGCGCAGCTCGATCTGTGAATAATCGGCAGACAGAAAGTGCCACCCCTCACGGGGGATGAACGCCTTGCGGATCTCGCGGCCCTCTTCGGTACGGATGGGAATGTTCTGCAAATTGGGATCGCTGCTGCTCAAACGGCCCGTGGCGGCCACGGTCTGGTTGAAAGAGGTGTGAATACGTCCGGTTTCCGGGTGGATCAGATCCAGCAGGGCATCGGCATAGGTGGACTTGAGTTTGGCCAAAGAGCGGTGCCGCAGTACCATCGCCGGCAGTTCGTGCTTGCGTGCCAGGGTGGTGAGAACTTCCACATCCGTGGAATAGCCCGTTTTCTTCTTGGTTTTCTTCTGAACCGGCAGTTTCAACTTCTCGAAAAGGATATGTCCCAACTGCTGGGAAGAATTGACATTGAAAGCTTCTCCGGCCAGGTCATGGATCTGCTGCTCCAGGATGTTCAGCTGGCCGGCAAAGGATTCGGAAAGGTCGTGCAGCCGCTGCCGGTCCACGCAGACACCAGCCATTTCCATCTCCAACAGCACGGGCAGCAGGGGCATCTCCACGGTTTTCATCAGCTCGGCCACACCGTTTTCCTTCAGCAGGGGAACGAAAATATCGTGGACCGCCAGGGTGATGTCGGCATCCTCACAGGCATAGGGGATGGCCTTTTCCAGGATCACCTGGTCGAACGTCACGGCATTTTTACCCTTGCCGGCCACCTCACTGTAGGCAATGTTCTTGTGTCCCAGGTAGTCCAGGGCGATCTGGTCCAGGCCGTGGGCCCGTTTACCGGGATTGATCAGATAAGAGGCCACCATGGTGTCGAAGCCCACACCGGCCAGATCAACGCCGTGCCTGCGCAGGACCATCCAGTCGTACTTGATGTTCTGGCCGATTTTTTCGATATTGGGATCGGCCAGCACCGGCTGGATACGTTTCAGTACCGCTTCCAGGGAGAGCTGGTCAGGCGCCCCCAGGTAGTTGTGTCCCACGGGGATATACCAGGCTTCGCCCGGTTCCAGAGAAAAGGAGAACCCCACCAAGCGCGCCTGCATGGGATCCTGGGACGTGGTTTCGGTGTCCAGGGCAAATCGGTCGGCCGATTCCAGGCGACGGGCAAGTACATCCAGCGCCTCGGCATCCAGGATGGCCGTGTAACGCCGCTCGACTTTTTCCTGTGGGGCGGTATACTCCTGCTGCAGTTGTCTGAATTCCAGCTCGGCAAAAAGTTGAGCGAGCGCCTGGTCGTCAGCCCCTCTGGCTTTCAGCGCCTCCTGGTCGAACGTCACGGGTGCGTTACGGTCGATGGTCACCAGTTCACGGCTCAACAGGGCTTGCTCCCTGAATTCGATCAGATTGGCCTTCTGCTTTTTGGCGGTGATGGTTTCGATGCCGCCATAAACCCCGTCCAGGCTGCCAAATGTCTGGATCAGTTTGACCGCCGTCTTCTGCCCGATGCCGGGAACGCCGGGAATGTTGTCCGCAGTATCACCGGACAAACCCATCACGTCGATCATCTGAACAGGTTCCAGACCGAAGGTTTCCCTGATGGTTGCCGGATCGAGGCGTTTGTCCTTCATGGGGTCCCAAATGATGCTGCGGTCTGTAACCAATTGCATGAAATCCTTGTCGCCGGTGACCATGACCACATCCAGTCCGGCCGACTCCGCCAAACGGGCCAATGTACCGATCAGATCATCGGCTTCGTAGCCCTGTTTTTCAAAAACGGGGATATTGAAGGCGTCGGTGACCTTACGGATCCAGGGAAGCTGCTGAACCAGGTCCTCGGGCATGGGCGGACGGTTGGCCTTGTATGCTTCATATCGCTCGTGACGAAAGGTCGGCCCCTTGGCGTCGAAAAACATGGCCACGTATTTCGGGGAGCGATCCTGCATCAACTTGATCAGCATGCGGGTGAACCCGAAGGTGGCGTTGGTGGGCAGGCCGCTGCTGTTCGCCAGCCCCCGCACCGCGTGGTAGGCCCGATAAATGTATGCGCTGCCGTCGATCAGGTACAACACGGGGTGATCGGATTCCTTCTTTAATTCCAATTGCGTTGACACGGTATGGCTCCTGCATTTATTAGTATCGTTCCGGAACGCGAAAACAATGTAAGCGTTCACAGGGCAGACGCATCTGCTTTGTTACCGGGCACTTGAAGTATGACCCATACGTCTGCGAGCCCGAGGCCACGCATCTACGGCACCCTGTCACTATGACCAATTTCGATTCCCCACGGGCCAACGCTTCCCGCCGGCGGCGAAAAGGACCGAAAACCTGCCACTGCTGCCGAAAAACATTTCTGTTTTGCTGGAGCTGTCGTTGCGGCTTCATGATCTGTCAGGAATGCATGAATGAAAATGTGTGGGGTATGTCCTGCAACGGAATCACATGGCAGTGTCCGGATTGCGGGGGGCAAAATGGGTTTGGCAATCAGTAGCCCATCAGGCAACGTAAGCGTTCACAGGGCAGACGCATCTGCTTTGTTACCGGGCACTTGAAGTATGACCCATACGTCTGCGAGCCCGAGGCCACGCATCTACGGCACCCTGTTCCGCAAAATGCAATTTATACAACGGAACCGAAGGACATGCGAATTCTGGTTGTGGATGATGACCGCATCAATCGGGCAATCATTACCCGGCACCTGGAAGCGCTGAATTATGAAATAACGGTTTGCCCCGATGGCATCGCGGCCTGGGACATCCTCGTTTCGAGCGATATTTCTCTGGTTATCAGTGACTGGCTCATGCCGCGGATGGACGGGATTGAACTGTGCCGCAAAATCCGCAGCACCCGGTTGGGTCGATATATCTATACCATCCTGGTTACATCCCAGGACGAACAGAAGGATCTGGTCCACGGTATGGATGCCGGTGCCGATGATTTTCTGGTCAAGCCCGTAACCCGGGAGCTATTGGGCGCCTGCATCCGAGCCGGCGAACGCATATTGGCTTTGGAGCACCGGCTGGAACGACGCAATCGCAGGCTCACCGAATCCCGGGATCGGCTGGAAAAAGCCTACCGGACAATGAAAAAGGATTTGGCCGCCGCGGCAAAGGTCCAGCAAAGCCTGATCCCGGCAAAAAGCACAATCCACCCCGGCGTCCGTTTTGATTGGCTCTTTCAACCCTGCACCCAGGTGGCCGGCGATATATTCAACTATTTTCCCATGGATGAAAACCATCTCGGTTTTTTTCTTCTGGATGTATCCGGCCATGGCATCCCCGCTGCCATGCTGTCGGTAATGATCAGCAAGCTGCTGGTGCCGGACAGCGCCCAGGACAACCTGCTCAAGCGTTCCCTGCCCGAGCCGCCCTATTATCGTCTGACGCCGCCCGACGAGGTGGTCCGCGATCTCAATCGTCGCTTTCAAAGCGAAGGATCGTTCAGCCGCTATTTTACCATGATCTATGGCATCATCAACCGAACCACCGGTCGGGTTTCGCTCTGCCAGGCAGGCCACCCTCATCCATTCCTTATACGCAAGAACGGAAAGGCCGAAATCATCGGTCACAGCGGATTTCCCGTAGGTATCCTTCCCGATCTGGAATACGCCAGCTACGAGGTGCTGCTGCAACCACATGATCGATTGATACTGTATTCCGACGGCATTACCGGATGTTTGAACCCGGATCATGTGGAATACGGCATGGACCGATTGACCCGGGCATTGTCCGACAATGCGGCCAACAGCCTGGCGGCCAGTGTGAACGCCGTGAACAGGCAACTCAGAAAATGGAACGGACCGGCTGCATTTAGCGACGACATGACCCTCCTGGCCGTGGAATTTACCGGCATCGGCCATGTGGATACCCACACCGATGAATGCCCGGCGGTCCATCGCGCAATGGAAATCGAAGGAACCCTTGATCAGGTGCACAAGGTTCGCCGCTTTGTCAACGCTTTCTGCAAGCACGGTACCCTGGAAGGATATGAAAAAGAGAGCCGCTGGGCCATGGAATTGGCCGTTCATGAAACCATAACCAATATCATTCGCCACGCCTTTCATGAAAAGGCCGCCAATCCGCCGATCCGAATCGAGGGCCTGGCTTTTGATGACCGCATCGAATTTCTGATCACCTATGACGGACTGGTCTTTGACCCGGAATGTGTTCCCGAACCCCATCTGGATGGCTCCCAAAGCGCACATTTCGGGATCTACCTGATCAACCAGTGCATGGACAAAGCCGATTACCATACCCAACATTGCGGTGAAAAACGTATCCGGCTGGTGAAAAAACGGCCCCCTTCACCGCTCCAATGAACCCATCACGGCATAGAGGAGATTCCATGGCAATACATGTGGAAAACCAGGATCAGATCACCATCGTCACATTCAACCAGCCCACCATAGAAGCCGATAATGTCCCGGATCTGTGGGTGGAGATCGAGAAGGTCCTTGCCCAGACATCCAACCTGATTATCGACTTGTCTCAAGTCGACTTCATTGACAGTACCGGATGCGGTATCTTTCCCAACTGCATCAAGCAGCTCAACAAAAAGGAAGGCGAACTGAAAATTTACGGGCTGTCGGGCAAACTGGCGGCATTGTTTCGTCTCATGTCATTTGACAAACTGATCGACATCAAAGAAACCAGAGACGACGCTGTGGCCGCCTTCGCCGACTGATCCGGTGATCGGGGTAGAAGCAGCCAATACCTGTAAAACATCGCCGGTAAGCGTTTACAGGGTACCGTAGATGCGCGGCTTCGGGCACGCAGACGTATGGGTCATACTTCAACTGCCCGGTAACAAAGCAGATACGGTGACCTGTGAACGCTTACCCCAATCCTGCATTGCCAGCGCAGGTACCCGCCGACTGTAAAAAGTCGGCTCTGAAAAATAGTATATCTATTTAGGATTTGCTGAACAACGCATTTAACCACGCACCATCCGGGAAGCAGAATGGCTGCCAACTCAGTGTGGTGCAAAAATCTCGTTTTACCATTCCTTGTCTTGC
>PDWJ01001819.1_pt1 | contig 25045 bp, 24 predicted proteins | sample 1430881 | NCBI WGS metagenome assembly PDWJ01 (sample SAMN01162460, study PRJNA174530) | Oral metagenome, whole genome shotgun sequencing project. | biome: Marine environment; feature: Marine mammal; material: Swab sample of the gingival sulcus; isolation source: swab sample of gingival sulcus...
GGGCAATCCGTAAAAATGCACGGTGTTTTAGGGGTTACAATTAGTGCGGTATCTGCCTGTGCTGAAATTTTAGGAAAAGAATATTTAATTAACAAAATTAATGAAGCCAATAAATAACATATTCCTTTTAGTTCTAGTCTTTATTTTGACTTCTTGCGGCGTATCAAAATCGCTGAAAGATGTTCCGAATTTAAGTCAATTTAATTCAAAAATTGATATAAGCAGAACTAAAATTAATGACAGTACTTTTGTTATTGGAGCGAATCAACTGCGTAAAAATCAACAAGGTATGTATGAACTATATGTAAAAGGCGATGCCCTTGAACGCGGTTTGTTGACGGGAAGTTTAACCAAAGAGTTATATCAAAAACAGGAAAAAATATTTTTCTCAAAAATTGAAGAGATTATTCCTTCTAAAACCAAACAATATTTATTACGAAAATTTCTGGCGTGGTTTAACCGAAAAATTTATTTACACATTCCCAACGAATACAAAGCCGAAATTTACGGAATATCAAAGTTTGCAGGTAACGATTATGATTATATTGCCGATGATTATCACAGAAATTTATACTTGCACGGTGCTCACGATATTGGTCACGCCCTCAAAGATTTAGCATTGGTGGGTTGTTCGTCATTTTGCCAAAAACAAAATTATTTCATTTGTAAATCCGAAGAAGGGACACCGTTTTATGTCGGTTACTTGGGGTGGAATGATTGGTGTAGTCTCAGGAATGAACGACCAAGGCTTAACCGTTACGATTAATGCCGGAAAATCAGATATTCCTTGGGTAGCAAAAACACCTATTTCATTGGTTACCAGAGAAATTTTGCAATACGCTTCCAATATTGATGAAGCCATCGCAATTGCTAAAAAGAAAAAAGTGTTTGTTGCCGAAGCGATTTTGGTATCCAGTGCAAAGGATAATTTTGCGGTGAGTATTGAAATGTCGCCTAAAAAATTTGGAGTTTATAGATTGCCCAATTCTGAAAAATTAATTTGCTCAAATCATTTTAATTCAACGGTTTACACTAATGACAAAAATAACAAGAAACAAAAAAAGGAAAGTCATTCAATGTATCGTTATCAAAAAATGCAAGAATTATTAGGAACTCCCGAGAAACTAACGCCTAAAAAAGCGGTATCCATTTTACGAAATACCGACGGATTAAAAGGCGAAAAAATAGGATACGGAAATGAAAAGGCTTTAAATCAACTTTTGGCACATCACGGCATTGTTTTTCAACCTAAAAGTTTAAAAGTTTGGGTGTCGTCAAACCCTTATAATTTGGGCGAATTTGTTTGTTATGATTTGAACAACGTTTTTGATAAGTTTGAAAGTAAAAATTATCAAATCCCAATTCAAGAACAGCGTTTAAGCATTTCAAAATCTAAATTTTTAGCCACAGAAACGTATCAAAATTATGAGAAGCACCGGCTTTTGAGACAAAAAATCATTGAAAAAATAGAAAAAGAAGCAATTATTGACGAAAATACACTTAATTTGTTCAAAAAATTAAATCCTGATTTTTGGGAGGTATATTATTTAGTTGGGAAATATTATTATCAACAAAAAAAATATGCAAAGGCAAAAAAAGCATTTGAAATTTGTTTGACCAAAGAAATTACAACGCTCCCTGACAGGAAAAAAGTAGAGAAAAAACTTAAAAAAACGAATAGAAAACTATAATGATACCGGAAATAGAGCAAAAAACAACTGCCGAAATCAAAGCGTTTCAAGAAGAAAAATTAAGAGAATTATTAGTTTATCTAAATGAAAAATCTAATTATTATCAACGATTTTTTAGGGAAAACAATATTGATATTTCAGAAATAAAAACATTGGAAGATTTACCCAAAATCCCCGTAACTTCAAAAGACGACTTACAGGTTTCAAACAATGATTTTTTCTGTGTTGATAAGGATAAAATTGTAGATTATTCAACGACTTCCGGAACATTAGGCAAACCTGTGACAGTTGCTTTGTCAGATAAAGATTTAGACCGATTGGCTTATAATGAGGCGATTTCGTTTGCTTGTGCAGGAGTAACCAAAAATGACACTGTACAACTGATGACCACGATTGACAGACGATTTATGGCAGGATTGGCCTATTTTATGGGCGTACGAAAATTAGGAGCGAGTATTATTCGAGTGGGAGCGGGAGTTCCCGAATTGCAATGGGATTCTATTCTGAAATTTGAACCTACTTATTTGGTTGCCGTACCGTCTTTTTTGTTGAAATTAATTGAATATGCCGAAAATAATGGTATTGACTGTAATAAAAGCAGCGTTAAAGGTGTAATTTGTATTGGCGAAGCATTGCGAAATGAAGACTTTTCACTCAATGTTTTAGGGGAAAAAATAACTTCAAAGTGGAATATTAAATTATTTTCCACCTATGCCTCAACAGAAATGGGAACGGCATTTACCGAATGTGAGGCAAGGCAAGGAGGACATCATCATCCTGAATTGATAATCACAGAGGTTTTAGATGAAAACAACAACCCTGTAAAAACGGGAGAATATGGCGAACTAACCATTACCACTTTGGGCGTGGAAACAATGCCATTGTTGCGTTTCAAAACAGGTGATATTGTTAGATTTCACAGTGAAAAATGTTCTTGTGGAAGGAATACTGACAGAATAAGTCCTGTAGTCGGCAGAAAAAAACAGATGATAAAATACAAAGGAACAACTTTATATCCTCCTGCGATGTACAATTTATTAAATGATTTTGATGCTGTAGAAAATTACGTCATTCAAATTAGCCAAAATGCCATTGGAACAGATGAAATTTTAGTAAAGATAGGAACAGAAACACCGTCAGAGATTCTAGTAAACAAAGTAAAAGACCATTTTAGAGCAAAACTTCGTGTGTCCCCTAAAATAGAATTTTACTCTGCTGCTGAAATCAATAAATTAAAATTCCCTAAAAATAGCAGAAAACCAATATTGTTTTTTGATGAGAGATAATGTTAAAAAAATAATCACAAGGTTTTACCATAGAGATATAAGGAAAATAAGGGCTATTAAAATCTGAATTAAAGGTACTTCTTTATGATTAACAACTTCAATCTTTCATTCTAGCTTTAAATTTTAATAAATAGTTTTCCCAATCTTTTTTAGTCTTAATTTTCAAGTGTTTATCTGTAGCAAAAAAATGAAGATAGGGATTAATTTCTATCGCCGTTAAACCACCTTGCAAAATCGTAATGGGGTTCGCCTTCTCATCTAAAAAAACCATACTTGGACTCAAATTCACATTCATATAAAGTGCAAAATCGTGTAATTTACTCTTGCTATTAAACTGAAACTCCTGCCCTTTATATTGAATATTTTCAGTGGATTTGATATTGAACTTTACAGGATAATAATGTTTGTTGATATACTCCTGAATTTGAGGATTTAGATAAGTCGTTTGATCCATTTTTTTACAAGCCTTACAAGAGGTCTCATAAAATTGTATAAATATTTTTTTCGGGTTTTCGCTTTGTAATTGTAAAGCTTTTTCCATACTCAACCACTTCACCTGTGAAAAAGACAGGCAAAAAAAGAAGATTGAAAACAAAGTAAATACCCTTTTAACCATAGATTTATGAATTCAAATTTTATGCCATTAATCAATTCCGTGCATCATTTTTTTAATGGGTTTATTCAATAAAAGAATAATCACTCCCGCCGTGAACGGAATAATCGTGAAAATTAAGAAAAAGATGGAAATCCCATATTCATCGGCAATTTCTTCCGAAGATTCTGCCATCAATCCCGCCAATTTATTCGCTAATCCTGTAAATACATACCACAACCCGAATAAAAATCCTAACATCCTCGCTGGGGCTAATTTACTCACATACGATAAACCAACAGGCGAAATAGAAAGTTCTCCCATTGTGTGTAAAAGATAGGCTAAAATCAACCAAGCCATACTCACAGTCGCCGATGTTGCTCCCGCAGGAATATTAGATGCTCCTAACGCTAAAACGCCAAATCCTGATGCTAAAAGCGTTAAACCACCAAAGAATTTTTGAGGAGCAGAAAATGAAAACTTTTCCCAAAATTTAGAATATAATGGAGCCAATGTAATGATAAACAAAGGATTTAAAATCTGAAACCACGAAGTATCAACAAGCGTAGCATTCCCTGATAATTTATCATAAACTCTCCAAATAACCAATCCCCAAATGATTAAAAAACTAACCGCAATAAAGAAAATGGTCAACGGTTTTGTCTTCACAATCGCTTTACTCAATTTAGTAATTACCCAAGTTAAAACCAACATTGGTGCAATGGAAATAACAAAATCAATTACTTTGTAAATCGTTGCCCAAGAGTCGGTTAAGGTTCTATTGGTATAATCTTTGGCAAAAACCGTCATTGTCGTTCCTGCCTGTTCAAAACTCGCCCAAAAGAAAATGACAAAAAATGCAATCGTAAAAACAACGATTAACCTATCTCTTTCAATTCTTTCGAACCTTCTCATTCTTGAAATTCCTAAAATCAAAAAGATAATCAAGGAAACCAAAAAGAATGCAAATGCCGTTGAGATATGATAGCCCATAAATGTTTCTGGCAAGAAGTGATAACCTCTTGTTACTACTGCCGTTACACCTTCTACCACCCAAGTGACTGCCAAAATAACACCGATTAAGGCTAAAAATTTATCTACCGAAGTAAATGGAACTTCTTTTTTATCTTTCGTTGCTGTTTTTTCGTTTTTCTGATTTTGAAGTTTAAAAGTAGGTGTTGATGCTTCCTTTCCAAAAACATCTCTCGCAAAATAAAATTGCAACAAGCCAAAAAGCATAAAAATTCCTGCTAACCCAAAGCCCCAAGTCCAACTAAAAGTTTCACCAATCCAACCCACTAAAAGCGTTCCAATGAAAGCTCCAGAATTAACACCCATATAAAAAATCGTATAGGCTCCATCTTTCTTTTTACTCTGTGGCGGATACATTTTTCCTACGATGGATGACATATTCGGTTTAAATAATCCTGTCCCCAACACAATGAGTAACAAACCAATATAAAACAAAAAGTCAAGATTTAGACCAATTGGTAAATCGGCAATTGCCATTGATGCGTGTCCAGAAGTAATAATCAATGCTCCTATAATGACGGTCTTTACATGTCCCCATTTATTATCAGCGAGCCAACCTCCAAGCATTGGCAAGAAATAAACCAACATTACATACCAACCAAATAAAGCATAGGCTTCTTTTCTCTCCCAGCCCCAACCTCCATCGGTAACTTTGGCTACTAAAAATAAAACCAATAATGCTCTCATTCCGTAATAAGAAAACCTTTCCCACATTTCGGTAAAGAAAAGTACAAATAATCCGACTGGATGTCCTAAAACTTGATTTTTATCTGCTATTTTGCTCATCTTCTAAATTTAATAGGCGTAAAAATAACCTAAATTTTAATGAAGTACAAGTTTTTGGAAAAGAAAATCAATCCATAATAAATTCAAATTTATGAATCAAAAAAAACAAGCCTGATAAATCTACTCTAATGGATTAATACCCCTAACCTCAACCCTATAAAACACGGATGATTAATGATAAACTACCCATATCAATCCTCCATCTTAACAAAAAAAAGAGAACGATTATTAAAACTGATAAAATTCATATTTATGAATGATTAAAATACAAGGATAAATCAAATTTCCTCTATAAATTTGCACAGATTTTTAAAACACTTTACCATGAGAAAGTTTATTTTTATAGCTTTATTAAGTATAGAGTTTGCTTTGGGACAAATCCCAAATGGATATTATGATGATGCGAATGGTTTAACAGGGTTTACCCTAAAAACAAAATTATGTGATATCATCACACAAGGTCATGTTGACCACGGATACAGTGGTATTTGGAATGCTTATATCAATTATAATACTGATATTGACCACCATTACGAAAATGACGGAACGATATTAGATATTTACTCCGAAAACCCTACTGGTGAAGATCCTTACACCTTTATAAAAGGAGCAAGCCAATGTGGAAGTGGAGGAACAAATAATGGACATTGCTACAATAGAGAGCATATTGTTCCTCAAAGTGTTTTTGACCATCAGGAACCCATGAAGAATGATATTCATTTTGTTCGTGCAACGGATAGTAGCATCAATAGTTCAAGAAGTAATTTCCCATTTGGTGTTGTAACCAATCCAACTAAAATCACCCAAAATGGTTCAAAAATAGGCTACGCATCTAATTCTGGAACTTATACAGGAAAGGTATTTGAACCTATCGATGAATTTAAGGGAGATGTAGCAAGAATGATTTTTTATTTCGTTACCCGTTATGAAAATCAAATTCCTTCTTTTGAATCTCACGGAATGATTAACCCTTCCGATAAACACCTTGGACTTACACAGTGGGAGCTAAATACACTTTTAACTTGGCACAATCAAGACCCTGTTTCTCCAACAGAAATAGACAGAAATAATGCTTCCTATAATTATCAAGGAAATAGGAACCCTTTTATTGACCATCCAGAATTCGTCAATATCATTTGGAACTATACTCCTGATACAGAAAACCCAACTCCTCCTACGGATTTAATAGCAAACAATCCTACCGCAAATAGCATTGATATTAGTTGGACTGAAGCTTCCGATAATATCGGCGTTACGGCGTATGAAATTTACCTTGATGGAGAGCTGCATAGCACCGTTTCAGGAAGTACTACTTCTCAAACCATTAATGGACTAACGCCTAACACGACTTATCAGTTTTACATCAAAGCAAAAGATGCTGCAGGAAATAGCTCTGAACCGAGTAATGTGAGTTCGGAAACGACACTCGAAGTTTCTACTGGAGGTGGAGCAGGAAGTTGTGGCACAGAAGATTTTGAAAACATCCCAACAGGGTATTCAAATACTTATACTACAAGAACTTGGACCAATAATGGAATTACTTGGACAGCAGTCAATTCAAGAAGCGACCAAAGTATTTATGGTAAAGCCATTACCATTAGAAAAGATTGTTCTTTGAGTTCTTCTACTATTTCGGGAGGAATCAGTTCTTTAACCGTAACTACTCAAAGAAAATTTTCTGGTACATCGGGAACTTTTGATTTGATTATCAATGGAAATACCGTTGGAACTATTCCTTATAACGAAAATCAACAAACCATAACGATTAATAATATCAACATCGAAGGGGACTTTACTATTGAAATCACCAATAATTCGGATACCACTAAAAATAGAGTTGCCTTTGACGATTTGAGTTGGGATTGCTATACTTCTTTAGATACAGATGAAGTAAATCATCCTGATGATTTCTATTTTTATCCTAACCCAGTGAAAAATGGTATTATTTACTATCAAGGAAAAGATGCTAAGTCAATGAAATGGATTAAAATTTACACCATGTCTGGACAATTGGTGAAAACCATTCAAAAGCCTTTCGGTACTAAAAATTATATCTATATCAGCGAGCTTCAGCAAGGACATTACCTTTTACAAACACCATTAAAGGTAGTTAAAATAATCGTAGAATAAAAAACAAAACAACAAACAGAAAAGGGAAGTCATTTAAAAACGACTTCCCTTTTTTAAGCTCAAATTTCCGTTGTTTATTTCTTAGGAATATTGGCGATAATTTCTTTCAAGAATCCCCAAAACTTCTGAGTAGAAGGAATATTAGCTCTTTCGTCTGGAGAGTGAGCTCCCTTAATTGTAGGACCAAAACTCACCATTTCCATTTTTGGATAATGAGCACCGATAATTCCGCACTCTAAACCTGCATGACAAGCCACCACAGATGGTTTAGAATTGAATCGCTTCTCATAAATTTCTTCCATTACTTTTACGATTTCTGAACCTGGTTTTGGTTTCCATCCTGGATAAGAACCTGCAAAATCCACTTGCATTCCTGCCAATTCATATACCGATTTCAACTGCTCTGCTACTTGCATTTTGGAAGATTCCACGGAAGAACGAGTTAAATTTTTAATCACCAACTGACCGTTTTTCAATTCCACTCTTGCGATATTATTGGAAGCTTCTACCAAATCTGCTACATCTGGACTCATTCTATAAACGCCATTGTGGGCTGATTTTAAAGCCAAAATAATCTGCTTGGTATTTTCGTGGCTAATTCCTTTTTCGGATACCTCTACCCTTTCGATATTAATTTCTAAATTCGTCTCTACGCTATCAAACTCTTCTATAATTTCAGCTTTTAAAACTTCGGCATTTTTGATAAATTCCGTTGCATTTTCAAGACTAAAAACAGCATTTGCTTCTCTTGGAATAGCATTTCTCAATCCACCACCATCAATACTAATCAACTGAATATTCTGATTGATTCCTTTGTATAATAATCTGGCTAAAATCACATTGGCATTTCCAAAACCTTTATGAATATCCATCCCCGAATGTCCACCTTGTAAACCTTTAACCGTGATTTTCAAAGTTTCTCCATTCGTAATTACTTCCTCATATTTTTGATGAGCCGTTACATCTATTCCACCTGCACAGCCTATATCGATTTCATCATCTTCTTCCGTGTCTAAATTCAGTAAAATATCACCTGTTAGCTGACCTGCCTTTAGCCCAAAAGCTCCTGTCATTCCTGTTTCTTCATCAATTGTAAACAAAGCTTCTAAATCAGGATGAGGAATATCATCACTTTCCAAAATACTCATAATGGCAGCAACACCGAGTCCATTATCAGCTCCCAAAGTTGTTCCATTCGCTTTTACCCAATCACCATCTACTAGCATTTCGATACCTTGAGTGTCAAAATCAAAATCTACCGCATTATTTTTCTGACAAACCATATCCAAGTGCGATTGCAAAATGATAGACTTTCTATCTTCCATCCCTTTGGTAGCTGGTTTTTTGATAATTACATTTCCCGTTTCATCTACTGTAGTGGGCAAATTTAAATCTTCTCCAAACTTTTTAATAAAAGCAATAACTCTTTCTTCTTTTTTGGAAGGTCTTGGTACTGCATTCAAAGCAGCAAAATTCTTCCAAACTATCTTTGGTTCTAAATGTGTAATACTCATAAATTAATTTTTCACCAAAGTTAAGAATAAAAAAACTTTTAAGAAAAAAATCTTAACGGCATTCCATTTATGAATAGAATTGAAAGCTTTGCATTCACTCTATAATGGTAAAAACACTATATAAATTATGAAATTTGGATAAAGCTTTCAAAAAGACATCACCCATTTATCAATCATAAAATAGTATGGCATTGAAATCAAGGAGTAGTTCTCAGGTACATTAAAGTATGGGCTGTTTCATAACCAATTTGATGAGCTTTCCACGCTTTCCACTCGTTAGAGTTGATATCGGCAGGTTCGTTAGGTAGAACATTTTCGCCTGTAAGCATGGTAAACATATAGGCTCCAATGGCTTTATTCAGATTACCATGCATATGCCAGTTGTCACTATACGCCGAATGATGAGGAATAGCCTCTTGAAGCTGAGCATAAAGTGTACGAATAGGAATGGCACGAGCATTTGGAAGTTCTGCATTTCTAATCATATAAAGAGCTGTTCCTAAATCTGTTCCGTTTTCTGCTTGACTATACCGCTTATCTAAGCCGTAAAGCATAGAGTTATTTCCATGATTTCCATTATCTTGCATTGGAAAACCAAAGGAAAAATCAAATTTTGTTGGGTCAATTTTGTAACGTTTATGTGCCTCAAAATTGGTATTTGCTCTTCCATAATTGAAATTAATAGGGTAAGCCCCTCCATTGACTAGCGTTCGATTAGATTGTAAAACCACCCACTTTAAACCTTGCAAAATACCATATTCCGAACTCGACCCTGTGTGATTATAGTTCAGTTGGTTATCCTCAATATTACAGGCTTTAAAAGGAGACATAAAATTGCGTTCTCCCGTATAATGAGTTTTATTTTTTTGATTTTCTTTATTGGTCAAAACCAAATCTGCTATTTCATCGTCATACTGATAATCAGAGTCTTTAGCACTTTTATTTGTCATTTGAGTATAAATTGCTGATGCGGTGAGATAAACACCATTTGGAGTAGGAAACTGAGCAGCCTCATCCTTTTTAGCATCAGGTAAACTTTCCCAAGCCAAACCTGCTGGAACAACTTCTATTTGGGTTTTTGCACCATCGGCAGTTCGATAAGTAAATTCTTCAAAATGCTTGAAAGACGCTGTTGTTGCATTTTTGTTCCATTGCATTAAAAGCAATGGTTTCGCTCCTCCTTTGGCAATTTTAGATGCAATTTTATTGACCCCCAAAGCATAATATCCCGGTATTTTTTCTATCGTATAGGTATCTGCTGAAATGATAACAAAATCCCATTTTTTGGTAAGATGACCTTCTAAATTAGCCCATCTTTGCTCTTGATTTTCTGGCCAATAATAATACTGCATTAAGGAATGAGAATAATGCTCAAAATCCAAATTATGTGCAGATTGCCCCAAACCAAAAGTAATGACTTTACTTTGATAAATATCTTCGAAACTGACATTAATATCAAGGTTGAGAGCCGTATCTTGTGTTAATATTTTATGAAGTTCTGTTGCGATAGGCTGACAAGAAAACACGGTTGAATGATTATCTATCGATTTACTCGTACCCAATATCAGAATGTTGAGTTGCCCATCATGATTAATATCAATTGTATTTTCCACAGGTGGTGCTATGGGTTCTTCCCCATTATTGGATGGTAAATCTTCACGAGAACAACTGAAAATCATCGTTAATAATAATACCGATAACAGGCTTGAAATTATTTGCTTTTTCATTTAATTTATTAATCGTTATCTTACAAAAGTAGTGAAAAATTTAATTATCAATAATCATCCGTTTTCTAAGATTCATTTTTAAAACAAATATTTCCATTATCTTAGAGGTTATTTAAGGGATAAATAATATGAATTTGTTATTTGGCACGGCTTTTGAATTTAATTTGACAAGTTTAACCCCCAAAAAGAAAGTATTATGAGAAAGAATTGGTATTTATTATTATTAGGGTTTCTATTTTTAAGCGTGAGTTGCATAGTGGATAGAGACAGAGATTCATATATTGACAATGATACTATTGCAACAGTTTATGATTTACGAAATATTAATTTCACTTATACAAATAGTGATGGTTGGACGATTTACAAAGAGTTTTTAAACCCTCTAGTGGGTAGCGATATGCTTTTAATCTATAGAATGTCTGATACTACGAATAATGGTTCGCCAGTTTGGCAGCAAATTCCAAGAACCCTCTATTTAAGCCAAGGAGAATTAGATTACGATTTTGATTTTAGTAGAGATGATATTAGAATTATGGCGGGAGGAAATTATGATATTTCTACGACACCAGCATTTTTAGAAAACCAGACTTTCAGAATTGTAATTGTCCCAGGAAGTACTACAGGAACATCTAGAATGGATTTTAGTGATTATGAAGCGGTTGCAGAACATTTCAACCTTAAAAATGTTAAAATACAGCAACTGTAAATAGTTTATATTTTTTATAGTTTTGACCTTGTTAATTTTAAAAATTAGCAAGGTTTTTTTGAACCTAAAAAAATACTTACGATAAAAAATGTCCAAACTTATCTCTTTTTGTTTCGAGATAAGATTCATTTTCTTCATTAGACGGAATTTGCAAAGGAATTCTTTCTTTTAAAATGATATCACTCTGCTCTACAAACTTCAATTTTTCGGGATTATTGGTGAGTAAATTGATAGATTTAATATTATAATATTTTAAAATATCGATAGCCACCTGAAAATCTCTACCATCGGCTGGTAGACCAAGTTCCAAATTAGCATCCAAAGTATTTAAGCCTTTCTCCTGAAGAGCATAGGCCTTTAATTTATTAATGATACCAATGTTTCGTCCTTCTTGTCTAAGGTAAATAATCAATCCGCCATTTTTCTGAAAATATTGCATTGCAGAACTCAACTGCTGACCACATTCACATTTTTTGGAATGAAAAATCTCCCCCGTCATGCATTCGGAATGAAAACGAACATTAACAGTCTTGGAAAAGTCTGTATTTTCTGCAATTAAAACAATATGAGGTGTCCAATCTTTTGGATTATCGGAAAAAGCAACGATTTTAAATGTGCCAAAATCCGTTGGAACATTTGCTTCTGACTGTGGTTTAATCATGGGTTTTCAGATTCTAAGGCTTCTAATTTTGTAATATTAGTTTTTATTTTAACCAAAGGAACTTTCAATTGCTCTCTTTCTTGTTCAGTGATTTTTTTGACTAATCCCTGAATGTTTTTGTAGGTCAATTTTATCTTTTCAAATGTCTTTTGCTCTAAACTTTTATCTCCACTGGCTTCCAAATATGCTCTCATCTGATTTTCTAAAAGTACTACTTTAGCGTTCAACTCGGCACTACTTGTGGAAGGAATGGAAGCTACAGATTTGGTCATTTCTCCTGCATAGACATTCTTTTTCATCGTATTTTGTACCGTTTGTGAAAAGGCTTCAGTATTCATTTCCTCGATGGTCAACGAATCTTTCAACGGAGCATGATGATTTGCCTCTGTCATACAAGAAATAAGTAATTTCGACAAAATAATTAAGTATAAGACCCCTTTTTTCATTCACTTTATTTTTGATAAAGGATTGGGTTTAGGCTTTCGTCGTTATACATTTTCATTTGTTTATAGACCTTCATTTTAACGATTCCCTTTTCGATATCGTTCAATAATTGATCTATAGAAGTAGTCAAATCTTGTTTTTGTTCTAATAAAACGTTCAACTTTTGAGTACATTTTTCACGATGTTCTTCGGACGCATTTTTTCGATTTGCTTCCAAGTCCATATGATAAATTTTCAATGCTAAAATAGACAACCTATCCACCGCCCAAGCAGGAGTTTCGGTATTGATTCTCGCTTCGTTTTGTGGGGTTATATCTTTGTATTTATTAAGAAACCAACTATCTATAAACTCTACCAAATCCGTTCGCTGTTGATTAGATTTATCAATCCTTCTTTTCAACTTCAACGCATCGTCAGGATTTATCTCTTCATCTCTGATAATGTCTTCCAAATGCCATTGCACCGTATCAATCCAATTTTTAGCGTACAAAAGGTGTTCCAAACTCCCTTTCTCAAATGGATTTTTTATCGGTGTGTCTACATTATCGGCAATATGATAATGACGAATTGAGTCTTGAAAAATATCCCAAGCCTTTTTCGTAAAGGTCATAACTTTATTTATTTCTCGTTATCTACTTTTTTCTTTTCTTCTTTGTCGTCTTCCTTTACAGCATCTTTAAATTCTTTGATACCAGAACCCAAACCTTTCATCAGTTCAGGGATTTTTTTACCTCCAAAAAGAAGCAACAAAATTACAGCGATGGCTAAATATTGTGGCCAGCCAATCACAAGTACTACTAATAAACTATTCATAATTGAATTTTTTGCAAATTTACGATTTTTATTTTAACCAAGGCAAAGGGTTGATGGGTTTTGTTCCTCTCCAAATTTGAAAATCCAAAGTGGTAACACCATCATAATCCTCTCCTACCGTTCCTAAGACGGTTCCCGCAGAAACACTCTGATTTTTAGAAACATTGGAAGTTTTCATATTAGAATAAATAGAAAAATATTGACCATGTTTTACAACAATGGTACGAGTGCCATCGCCATTATCCATAATACTGGACACCTGACCTGGGAAAACACATTTGGCTTTCGCACCTGATTTTACGGCAATTTTTATTCCCATATTATCCTCCTCAATCCCTTTATAAATAGGGTGTGGTTGTCTTCCAAAACGATGCGTAATATTTCCATAAACAGGCCAACTCATCTGCCCTTTATAAGATGGAAATTTAGAACTTTTGGCTTTGGCTAACCCAAAATCTTTTTTAATTTTTTCTTCTGCTCTTTTCTTTTCTGCTCTCTTTTTATTCGCTAAATCTCTTTCCCTCGCTTTAGCTTCCGCCAATTTTTTATTCGCCTCTCTTGCCTTTTCTTCTGCTTTTTTCGCTTCTCTTTCTGCGATTAGTTTTCTTCTTTTCTCTCTCTCAGAGGCTTCTTTTTTCTTGGCTAACTCCGCCCTTTTCTTTTCCTCTGCCCTTTTCTTGGCGAGTAATTCTCGGGCTTTCCTTGCTTTCTCCTCTGCTGCTTTCCTTGCCCTTGCCAATTCTTCTGCCTTGGCTTTATTCTCTGCTTCTATTCTTGCTTTTTCTTTTGCCGCCGCCGCTTTGGCTATTCGCTCTTTTTCCAAACGAGCTTTTTTCTCTTTTGCTTCCTTGATTTTCGCAAGCCTTATCTCTTCATTAATAATATTCCTAATCTTTGCTTCTAACTGCTTAGATTTTTTTTGCTTTTGAACCAATTGAGACTTTAGTTTTGCTTCATTCTTTTTAAAATCTTCCAAAAGCCTTTCCTTTTGTTTTTTTTCTACATTAATGGTCGCTAATTCTTTCTGCTGATTAGACAATAAAATCTGTTTCTGCGTCATCGATTTTTTCTTCTCTTGAATAGATTTTTTCAACAAAAGCGCTGCCTTTTTGATTTCTTCGGATTTTTTCTTTTGATAATTAGAATATTGCCTTAAATATTGCACCCTTCTCACTGCCTGAGCAATATTATCAGAAGATAAAACAAAGGTGATTTTATTTTGAGTTCCTCTATTTTTATAAGCATTTACCAAGACTTTCGCATAATTTTTACGCAAAACTTTCAATGCCTTATTTTGCCTATTAATCTCCAACTGACGAAGATAAACATCATCTTCTATCAATCGTTTTTCCTTTTGGGTATTCCTATAAACCTTCTCTCTCAATTGTATTTTTTTCTCTACATTTTTAAGATAGGCAATAGAAAGTCTAGATTTTTTTCTGGTTTTTGCTAAACTTTGATTGATTTTTTTTATCTCTTTTTTCAGTGCAATATTCTGTCTTTTCAATTGCTCTTTTTTCTGCCTTTGCCCAAATGTGAATCCGAACAATAAAACACTTAGTATAACAATAATTCTCTTAGTCATTAATCTTCAACTTTTTATAATTTTTAGGAATCCTAAAAGGAGTCTTCATCTTTGAATCTCCAAATTTCGTATTTTCAATGAAAATAGCCGTATTTTTTTCGCCTTTTATAATTATTTTAACATTTTGAGGAAGTTTTAACCCCTTAAAATCTGTTCTATTAGAAAATATTATCTGAATCTGTTCTGTTTGAGCAAGATTATTAATTTTCACTTTTTCCAATTCAAATAACTGATTATAAGACCATTCTATTTTATATTTTTCATTTTTAGTTGTATTCAGTTGAATATCTCGTATAGAACTTAACTGATAGCCTTGGCTATTTTGTGTTAAAATATAATCCGAGGCAGTCACAGGAATAAAAGTTTGTCCCAAAAGTAATTTTTCAAGTGCTTGGTAATCTAAAAAATCTAACCCCAAAATACTTTTTAAATTTTCATAATCTCCTTCTATCGCTCTTTTTTGGGGAACTTTCAGATAGCCCCGAAATTGCTTTTTCTCCGCCAATCCTCTGGCTATATTCACAAAAAACGAAGAAAGATTAATCCATATTTTTTTATTCCTTTCAATATAAATCGTGCTATTAATTGTGGGAATAAAATCATCTGTTTCAATATCAATCTTACCGTTGATTTTCAACGATTTAAACTTTGATTTCCGATGAATTTCTTTGAAAAAAAAACGCGTATTTTTAATCCCTTCCCTCGTATCTATAGGTGAGTTTCCCATAGGTGAATCCGCTCCTTTCCCCTTCTGAGTTTTACAACCTAGAAGGAAAATACAAAAAAGCAAAAGCGTTATTTTTTTCATATATTCAATTATAAAAAAATAAACAGCAAACTTTAAGTAATAAAATCACCCTACAATTTATCACTTACAGCCTACTGCTTATACTTTGTTATGTATAGACTATTCCGAAATAAAATCCAAAACAGAATAATCTCCCAAAGAAATCTCTCTCGAAACGCCTCTATATTTGGCAGAATTACCTAACATAGAATTATTCAAGTTGGCATTTTCTACAATACTATTCTCCTGAATAAGCGTTTCATTAATATTAGAATTAATGATTTTCGTTCCATTTCCTACAGAGACATTAGGTCCCACTTTGGAATTGATGATTTCTACATTTTCTCCAATAAAGCAAGGCTCAATAATCAAAGAATTTTCTATCCTCGCCGATGCAGGTGCCTTCGCAAAGGTTTCCTTTTCGTAATTGAGAATTTTAGAATTGGTGGCTACGGTGACATTTTTGTTTCCACAATCCATCCAGTCGTTCACTGTGCCTAACGAAAATTTATTTCCTTTGGCTCTTAAATTCTCAAGACAGTCGGTCAATTGGTATTCTCCACCACCTTTAATATCGTTATCAATAATATAATTGATTTCGTCCATTAATTTCTCTGCCGATTTGAAATAATAAATGCCAATAATTGCTAAATCAGAAACAAAGTCTTTTGGTTTTTCTACAAAATCAGTAATAAATCCATTATCATCTAATTTCACTACACCAAAAGCACTTGGATCCTTCACTCTTTTGACCCAAATCACCCCATCGGATTCCTTATCCAAGACGAAATCGGCTTTAAAAAGAGTATCTGCAAAAGCGACTACTACATCTCCTTGCATAGACTGCTCAGCACATTTGATAGCATGAGCCGTACCTAATGGCTCGTCCTGTTGGTAAACACTCCCTTTCGCTCCTAATGATTCTGCTATTTTAATTAAATTTTCTTTTACCTCTTCTCCAAAATCTCCGATAACAAAAGCGATTTCATCTATTTTTTCGCCTGCCACCTTAGTAATATCTTCTACTAACCTTTGTACGATTGGTTTTCCTGCAATAGGAATTAATGGTTTTGGAACGGTTAACGTATGAGGTCTCAATCTAGAACCTCTACCTGCCATGGGTACAATTATTTTCATTCGTTATTTTTTTTATCTCTCGATTACTCACACCAAAAATCAAGCCAAATCATTATCTTTTCAAAACTTTTTTCAAGATAAACTCTTTTTCACTGAATAGTATTAGACCAACAAATATAATAAATAAAATATTCCCTACCCAAATATTAGCATTAAATAATTGATAAGAAATAAAACTAAATATTACCAATCCCAAAAATGAAAAACCTATCTTTTTGATATCGTAAGGAATAGGATAATATTTTTGACCTAAAAAATAGGAAAGCATCATCATGGTAAAATAAGCCACCAATGTTGTCCAAGCAGAAACCATCAATCCAAATTTGGGCAATAAAAACCAATGTAAAGCAATGGTTATCAAAGCTCCCGCCCAAGAGATATAAGTTCCCATAATGGTTCTATCCGTCACCTTGTACCAAGTGGAAAGATTATAATAAATCCCAAAACAAAGATTTGCAATAATAATAGCAGGGACAATATCAATGGCTACCCAATAAGACTCATCTCGTATAAACAAGGTCTTTAGCCAAGCGATATTAGCGATGATTCCCATTGCCACTGCCGAAGCAAAAAGCGTGAAATATTCCGTTACCTTGGCGTAAGTGATTTTCGCATTTTCATTTTTCATTTGCTTGAAAAAAAACGGCTCTACGCCCATCCTATAAGCGGTTACAAAAAGCGTCATTAGGACTGCCAATTTATAACAACCTCCATAAGCACCAGAGTCACCTTTAGAAATGACATAAAACTGTGTCAGCTTATCAAAATTCTCGTTTACCATAAAAGCTAACCCCGCCAACATTATTGGAAATGAATATTTTAACATTTCCACAAATAAAGTTTTGGAAAAATGAAATCTTACCTTTAATATAATTGGAAGAAGTAAAATAGCACCTAAAAAACTACCGATTAAATTACTAAAAAACGGATAAGAAACTTTGGTTTCAGCACCCAATGATGCAGAGAAATCGGTTGGCACAAAATTAAACAAAGCCAAAACCACCAGAGTTTGTACCAAAATCTGAATTACCCTTACTGCAGAATAACGAATTGGTCTATTATGAAACCTCAGCCAAGCAAAAGGAATAATGCAAAGCGTATCAAAAAAAGCAATCCATGCAAACCACCTTATAAAATGAGGATATTCACCATAACCAATGGCCTCCGCTACAAAATTATTGAAAATCAAAATACCCAACAAAAATACACTCGCCGTACCAAATAAATACCAAAAAGAGGTGTTAAAAACCTTCTTTTCCCTACCCTTATCAGCTGAAAATCTAAAAAATGAAGTTTCAAAACCGAAGGATAAAACCACATTAACAAAGGCTATCCATGCATATAAATTAGCAAATTGTGCATATTCTTCCCTATCAATTTGGTCGATATAATAAGGATTCAGTAAAAAAGTAATGACTCTGGGTAAAATAGCTCCAATTCCGTAAATAATCGTTTCACTAAGTAATTTTTTCAAAATCGTAATTTTCCTACAAAAGTAAAGTTTTTTTAATTGAACTCATTTAAACTTTTTCGATTTACTAAAAAATTGATGAACGAAGAAAATAAAAAATCTTTTTACCTTCAAACTGTTTAACTCAAAAACCTTTATTTAAAGTATATTTAAAATATTGTTTAAATTAAAAACCTTTAATAAGGGGAATATTCTCCTATTTTATTCATTAACCTTACTAATAATCAATTATCTGTGAATTTGTGGAAAACTTTTAGACTTATTATTCAAGGTTTTAGCATTTTGCTATTGTAAATTTGATGATGTTTTTCCTACCTTTGTCATCCGACACTGTGAAATATAATTCACAATCATTTGTGAATAAAATTGAATTTAACCTATTGTAAAACAATAGATTATAACTTTATCCACATTTTCACATTTAGTACGAAGTATAATATTAAAAACACAAAAGAAGTATGGGAATTTTTGACAAAAGAGTGAGTTACAAGCCATTTGAATATCCAGAAGTATTAGAATTTACCGATGCGATTAACAAAGCATTTTGGGTGCACTCGGAAATTGACTTCACTGCCGATGTGCAAGATTTTCAATCTCAGTTAGCACCACACGAAAAAAACGCGGTAAAACATGCGTTATTGGCTATTGCTCAAATAGAAGTATCTGTAAAAACATTTTGGGGAAATCTATACAATCATTTACCAAAGCCTGAATTAAACGGATTAGGTTCTACTTTTGCAGAATGCGAATTTCGCCATTCTGAAGCTTATTCTCGTCTATTGGAAGTTTTGGGTTATAATGATGAATTCCTAAATGTGGTGGAAATCCCTGCGATGAAAAAAAGAATTGACTTCTTATCTAAAGTACTCAAAAATGCTAATTCTACAACACCAAAAGAATATGTTTCTTCTTTGTTGTTATTTAGTATTTTGATTGAAAATGTATCGCTATTCAGTCAGTTTGCCATTATCTTATCTTTCACGAGATTTAAAGGCTTCATGAAAAATGTGAGTAATATTATTGCTTGGACTTCCATTGATGAACAACTACACGCTAATGCTGGGATTTATTTAATCAACAAAATTAGAGAAGAACAGCCAGAACTATTAACCGATGAAGACATAGAAGATATCTATAAGTTGGTTGATTTATCTTTGGAAGTGGAGCAAGAAATTTTGGATTGGATTTTTGAAATGGGCGAAATTGATAGTTTCTCGAAAAAAGATTTATTAAACTTCATGAAATACAGAGTAGATGATAGTTTAAAGAAAATCAATATGGATACCCGTTATAATGTAAGTTCGGAAGATTACCGTCCAATGAAGTGGTTCGAGGAAGAGGTATTCTCAAACTCTCTGGATGATTTCTTTGCGAAAAGACCTGTGGATTACACCAAACACGATAAACCTATTACCGCAAATGATTTATTTTAGGGATTAGATGTTAGGGATTGGTATCCTTAGTTTTTAATCCTAAACCTGATGAAATATAAAAATAAATATAAGGAATTGGCACTAAGCCCTAATTCCCTAAATCCTAAACCCCAATAACACAATGGAAAAAACACATATATGGTGGCTCAATGAAGAGTCCGAACAAATGCTCAATAGAGGTTACCTTCTAAAAGGGGAAACCGTAGAAGGAGCGATTGATAGAATTACCACAGCCGCAGCAAAGAGATTATACAAACCTGAACTTCAGCCTGCATTTAAGGAAATGATTGTAAAAGGTTGGATTAGTTTTTCTTCTCCTGTTTGGGCAAATATGGGAACACAGAGAGGTTTACCGATTTCTTGTTTTAATGTACATGTACCTGATAGCATCGAAGGGATTACCCAAAAATTAGGTGAGGTGATTATGCAAACGAAAATCGGGGGTGGAACTTCGGGTTATTTCGGAGAATTAAGACATAGAGGTACTGCGGTAACCGATAACGGAAAGTCATCTGGAGCTGTAAGCTTTATGAAATTATTTGATACAGCAATGGATGTTGTGTCACAAGGTGGTGTTCGTAGAGGTGCATTTGCGGCTTATTTGGATATTGACCATCAAGATATTGAAGAATTTTTACAAATTAAAAGTGTAGGAAGTTCTATTCAAAACCTTTTTATTGGGGTTTGTGTACCAGATTATTGGATGCAAGATATGATAGATGGAGATATCGAAAAAAGAAAAGTTTGGGCAAAAGTTTTAGAAAGTCGTCAGCAAAAAGGACTTCCTTATATTTTCTTTACCGATAATATCAATAGAAATAAACCTCAGGTGTATAAGGATAAAAACATGAAGATAAATGCCAGTAATTTATGTTCAGAAATTATGCTACCTTCCACAAGAGAAGAATCTTTCATCTGTTGTTTATCATCAATGAACTTAGAGTTATTCGATGAATGGAAAGACACCAATGCTGTAAAATTAGCCGTTTATTTCTTAGATGCTGTATTATCTGAATTTATTGAAAAAACAGAAGGAAATTTTTACCTCCAAGCGGCAAGAAACTTCGCAATGAAGCATAGAGCCTTAGGTTTAGGTGTGTTAGGTTATCATTCTTATTTACAAAAAAACAGAATTCCTTTTGAAAGTTTTGAGGCGACACAATTTAATGCCAAAGCTTTTAAACATATTAAAGAACAAGCAGAAGCAGCATCGAAAGAATTGGCTAATATCTATGGAGAACCAGAATTATTGGAAGGTTATGGAATAAGAAATACCACGGTCATGGCAGTTGCCCCAACTACTTCAAGTTCAGCGATTTTAGGGCAAACTTCACCGGGAATTGAACCATTTGCTTCTAATTATTATAAAGCAGGATTAGCGAAAGGTAACTTTATGAGAAAAAATAAATACCTCAAAGAACTCCTTCAGGAAAAAGGCTTAGACAACGAAGATGTATGGAGAGACATTATGCTGAATCATGGTTCTGTGCAACATATGAAAGAACTGACACACGAAGAGAAAGCCGTATTTAAAACTTTCAAGGAGATTTCTCCAATGGAAATCGTTACACAGGCAGCACAAAGACAAAAGTATATCGACCAATCTCAGTCTTTAAACCTTAATATTCCGTCTACGATGCCTATTAAAGATGTGAATCACATCTGTATTGAAGCTTGGAAAAAAGGTGTAAAAACATTGTATTATCAAAGAAGTTCATCGGTTTCTAAAGAAATGATGGTGAATTTTGTAAGTTGCTCAAGCTGTGAAGCTTAAAGGTTTTAATTAGGGCTAATTTAGCCCTTTTTTTGACAATCAAGGTGAAGTCATATTTTATCGGTTTGGTAATATGATTTCACCCTATTAATTGATGAATTAAATATGGAATTTAGAATCAACCAGTTAGAAGAGTGGCAAGAGATTGTGGATAAAATTGTTCCAAAATTATCCAAGCCTATTTTGTTATTAAAAGGAAATTTAGGAGCAGGAAAAACAACTTTCACTCAATTTTTAATTAAAAAATTAGGCAGTCAAGACGAAGCCTCCTCTCCCACTTACAGCATTGTAAATGAATACAATAGTCCTAAAGGAAAAATTTTTCATTTTGATTTATATCGAATAAAAGATATTGAAGAACTTTATGATATCGGGTTCGAAGAATACCTTGACGAAGGCAACCTTTGTATTATAGAATGGGCAGACATTTATCAACCTTACCTCGAAGAGGACGAATTTCACGAAATGACCATCACACAAGATAATGGTTTTCGAATCGTTAATTTCAAATAATTAGTATCTTTGCCCTCAACTTTTATCACTAAATAGTATCACTATGCTAAAAAAACTTAAATTCTATGCTTTGGGACTTATTCCTGGATTGATTATTGTCTTTTTTGTATTTAATAGAAAAGGAGCAAAATGCACTGGATATTTACCCAATAGTCGAGTAATTGCGGAGACATTGAGTAAAGATTTTGAATTTAGTCCTGAATTTTCAGCACAAATGAAAACGCTCCAAATTGATGAAAAATTTCTAAAAGATAGCATTATCTCGGCAGGAGAAATTGATTTTAAAAGAAGTAAAGCTCAACAAGAGCCTTGCCCAGAATACCTTATCTCTTACCCAGAAAAAAATCCTCGTTTTGAAGTTCATTTCACAAAATGTAAAGAGAAAGTTACTTTTAATGAAATGAAAAAAGTAAAGTAATACGACAATCGTATTTCTACTAAACAAAAAAGGATAACCCCATTAGCGTTATCCTTTTTTTTATTGTATAATATTTAATTTTTATACACTTAAATATCTTGTATAGGCGTAACCTTCTTCGCCATCTTTGGTTTTAATCTTCCACCATTCGTTAGAAGTTTGCTCTACCAATACCACTTCTTCCCCTTTTGCCGCTTTTCCTACGATAGGAGCTTCTGTAGATGGTTCTTGACGAATATTCAAATTAGAACTTTCCGTAGCAATCGTCAAAGTAGTCCCTGCTGTCAATTCATTAATCTGAATATCTAGGTTAATATCCGATGCTGTATAAGTAGCATCTATAGCTCCCAAAGCGTCCCAAACGACATCTTTTTTAGCAGTACTCCACGCTTTCCCTGAAATATAAAGTACTCCATCTTGCTCATTAACACTTAAATCCGAAATCCCAGCAGACTCCGCTGCTGATATTACACTTGCATATTTTTCTTTTAACATCATTGGATTATTTTGTAGTTACAGATAATTCGTTATTATACTTTCCAATCTTCAAAGCATCAATAGACTCTTTTATTTTTCTCGCTTGCTGAGCAGAAACCTCTCCCGTAAGTGTTAAAACACCGTCTACATCTTTCACTTCTACAGGAAAATCTTTCAATGCATCGTTTACTTTTTGTAAAACTTCAGCATCTACCGCATTTACTTCTACCTCTTCTTTTTTATCTACAGCTGATACCTCTTCGGTCTTCACTTCTTCTACTTTTTTCTTTTTACAAGAAACCCCTACTGCCGACATTGATAATGTCAAAATTGATAATACAATAATTTTTTTCATAATGTTATAATTTATTTTTAACTCCGTAAATGTAAAGTTTTATCCCTAAAAAACAAAATTATTCTCTGAAAAATATTGAATATCAATCTATAATGACAAACAAAATAAGACAAAGTGTAAGCATTTTCGAAACCTGATGTTTCTTACATTATTAACATTCAGGTACTGCTACGGAAATTGCCAATCCTCCTTCGGAAGTTTCTTTGAATCTTTCGTGCATATTTTGAGCCGTATCCCACATGGATTGAATCACCTCATCGAGGCTTACTCGGGCTTTACTAGGATCACTTTCGAGGGCAATATTAGAAGCGGTAATGGCTTTTATCGCTCCCATTGAATTTCGTTCGATACAAGGAATTTGCACCAATCCACCAATCGGATCGCAAGTCAGTCCCAAATGGTGCTCCATGGCAATTTCTGCCGCCATTAAAACTTGGTCAGGAGAACCTCCCAAAATTTCGGTTAGTCCTGCGGCTGCCATCGCCGAAGAAACACCCACTTCTGCCTGACAACCACCCATTGCCGCAGAAATCGTTGCATTTTTTTTGAATAAAGTTCCTATCTCTCCCGCCACTAAAATAAAACGAATAATATCATCTTCCGTTGTTGCTTCTGTAAAAACCTGAGCGTACATCAAAACGGCAGGAATCACGCCACTTGCTCCATTGGTAGGAGCCGTGATTATCCTTCCGAAGCTTGCATTTTCTTCATTGACGGCTAAAGCAAAACAAGAAATCCATTTATTGATGGTCGTAAAATTGGGTTCCGTTTTTTTGACCTTATCAAACCACTCTTGGAAGTTGGCAAACTCATTTGTTCCTAATAATTTTTGATTTAGCGTAGAGGCTCTTCGAGAAACCTTTAAGCCACCTGGGAGAATACCTTCTTTGGTAATTCCTTTATAAATACAATCTTGAATTTGTTGCCAGATATACAACGCCTGTTTTTTGGTTTCCTCTTTGTTTCTCCAAGCTTCTTCGTTGATATAAACCAAATCTGCAATATTATTGAGGTTCAAAGATTGGCAATATTTCAAAATATCTTTACCTCGGTGACAAGGATAAGGCGTAGTAATTGCCTTTTTTTCTATAGAATTTTCGTCTTTTGTGGCTACAAACCCACCACCAACGGAATAATAATCTTGTATTAGTTCTTCTCCATTAGAGAATTTAGCCTTGAAAATCATTCCATTAGGATGAAAATCTAAATTTTCTTTCATATTAAGAACCAAATGCTTCCCCTGGATAAAAGGCACTTCTTTCTGTCCACCGATTTTTATTTTTTCGGTTTGTTTAATTTGAGCAATCTTTTCATCAATCGCATTGGTATCTATCGTGATATAATCTTCCCCTTCAATACCGAGCATTCCTGCAATATCGGTTCCATGTCCTATTCCCGTTTTGGCTAATGAACCAAAAAATTCAATAAACACCTCTTCCACATCATCCATCTGATGCGTAGCATTGATTTTCTCCAAAAACATTTGTCCCGCTTTCCAAGGTCCCATTGTATGGGAAGAAGATGGACCAATTCCTACCTTTATGATATCAAAAACGCTAATTGATTGCATTGACTATGTTTCAAAAATAATTACTCAGAAATTTCTTTTAAATATATAGGGCATAAACCAGAATGTAAAAGATAGAAAGAAAGGAAAAGAGCCTAAAAAAGCCTAAAAATAAGGGAGTTACGAAGAAAGAAGCCTAAAAAAGC
>PDWJ01001783.1_pt1 | contig 25043 bp, 11 predicted proteins | sample 1430881 | NCBI WGS metagenome assembly PDWJ01 (sample SAMN01162460, study PRJNA174530) | Oral metagenome, whole genome shotgun sequencing project. | biome: Marine environment; feature: Marine mammal; material: Swab sample of the gingival sulcus; isolation source: swab sample of gingival sulcus...
CTGTTAATACAGATTGCCCTACTTGATTATTTACTGTAACGATTGGAGCCTCCGGAATAGGTTTTATAGTTACAGTTACAGTGGCAGCATCACTATTCACGCCATCGATGGTTTGAGTTACGCTATAAACGCCTGAAGTGCTTACAGTAATACTGGCAGTGCTTTCATTGTTATTCCAGGTTAAAGTACCAGAATAGTTGCTTGCCGTTAATACTGAATAACCACATTTGTTGCTGACTGTAATGGTTGGGGTTACAGGTATTGTTGATGATTTACCTGTTCCAGTTAATTTAATTTCAATAGTTGGTGTTGCGCTATTATTTGCTATAACTAAGGTTGAAGATACTGTTCCATAAGTAGTTGGAGCAAATGTCACATTAAAAGCATAACTGTCATTAATAGCAACAGTTGTAGGGGATGCATTGCTTGTAAAAGCAGCATCTCTAGCAAAAGTTATTGCCGTAATATTTAAAGGAGCTGTACCTGTATTAGTTAACGTAAATGGTTGTGTAACGCTTTGCCCAATTACTACACTTCCAAAATTATGATTTTCGGTACTTAAGTTAACTTTAGGATTAGTTATTTGATAAGCTAAGGTAAAGTTACCATGACTTGTATTATATCCCCTTACTTTTAAATAAACATAATTTTGATCCTCACAAGTCCATTTTATTTTTGAAAGAGCGTTAGGACATCCATATCCATCATCATTATAAGCAATTTGATTACAATTTTCATCAAATAGATATAATTTTGTGTCAAAATTAGCAGTAGCTCCTCCTAAATTACAACCTGTGGTAAAAATATATTCCTTTCCAGCAGTAACAGGTATTTTATATATTTTACAACCTCCAGAAACAATAGAAGCACTCTCTGTTTGCCATTCTATAGTTGGGGCTGCTAATTCATTGTCGTATGCCGGACATGTTTTACAAGATGTTATTCCATATATATGTATTGGAATTGTTGAGGTTGTTGTTCCTTCGTTATAAGAGCTGTTGAGATTTATGGTAATATCTTTGTCAGGACATGTCTCAGATATTTGTAATATATACGTAACTTCATTAAAAGCTCCGGATTGTATTTGAGCTACTGATACCGAGCTGTTTAATATAGTAATGTCAGGGTCGTTTATTGATATTGTAGCATTTATTGAATTTGCACTTGTGTATCCAATATTCAATAGATTTACTTTTAATTCTATAGTTTCCCCATTTTCAATCAGTCCATTATTATTTCCAGTACTATTTCCATTATTATCATCATCAATTATTGTGTTTTTATTAATAATTACTGCTGATGCTGTTGAATAAGGTTCAATACCAATTACAGCTCCCTGATTAGAATTATAATTATGTGTAGCATCAATATTTAGGTTATCTATGGTATAATAACCAGTGCCATATCCGCTCCATCCTAAATTAAAATGGAATTTGCCGGTATCATCATATCCATCACATATGAAAGCGTGTCCACTACCCGTTACTGTGTTTACACCATCATATATTAAAGGTCTTCCTGCATCAAGTTCTGCTTTTATTTTATTTTTCCATTCAGGATCTCCCCCAGGATAATTATTCCTATCTATAAGTTCAATACTTTCTTTATAATAAAAATTATTTTTTAAAGCTTTTGCAGCATCATATATTGAAGCGCCAGAACCATTAGGTCCATAATTCATTTCAACAGAAACACCAGCTTCAAAAAGTAGTTTAGAATTATATTGGTCAGCTTTTGTTTCACTCATGTCTTGAAATCGCAAAAGCTCATCTTCAAAAGATGCACTAATAGTTCCATAGGTAGGGTGTGTATATTGATTTTCACCTTTTCCAATTGCCGGATAATTCCATTTTTTCATGATTTGTCCCATTGCTACAGATACACAACCTGCCCAAGTGTGTCCCCCAGGTCCTTGTTGGTCTATAGGACAGAATTCATTCCAGTTATGAGATGAAGAATAATCACGTCCTTGGTTCCAGCTAATATTTCCAAGTAAAGGACTCACAGATTTTTCATTATTGTTGTAATTTGTTGTATAAGAACTTGAAAGTAACTTATTCCATTTTTTTTGATTTTCAGGTATTTCAGTTTTTGAATAAATTACCTCAATAATCTGTTGGCTGTAATTATTAAACCAATATTCCAATTGAGGATTTTTTTCTGTGCTGATAAAACCATCAAAAGAATAACCTAAGATAGGTTGTATATTTTTATCTGCAGATAAAATTAAAAAACCTTCAGGTTTCAATTGAATATTATAAAAAGTCAATACATTATTACTGTATTCTTGTGTGATTTTTCCGATTGAATAATTTTGTAAATGGTTGGCTTTTATCCAATTATTGGTAGCCGTTTTTGCCATTTTTTTACTTATATTCTGTCCAAAACTACTTTGGTAGAAAAATGTACAAAGGCTAATAACAAGTATTACTTTGTAAAGTAAAAAGTTAAGTGTAAAATTTTTTTTACTCATAATTTAAAGTGTTTGGTTAAATGTATATTTATTATTTATGTAAATATTATTATATAAAATTGTTTATATCTAAGAAAAATTAAAAGACAACAAAGGTAAAAATATTTTTATTATTTTATAATATTTTAATAAAATTTTTAGGTGGCAGATTTAATCGATTAAAATAATATAATTTTAACTCAATTGATAATGAAAGATGAGGCTAATATTGTAACAATCTACAAAAAACTTTTTGTAGATAAATTCTGAAAATAAATTTTAAGAAATAGGATGCTGAATTCTTGTTAAAGAATAAAACCTTATAATTTTTCTTTTAAATGTATAGCGGTGTAGGTGTCGCTTTTTGCTAATGCTTCAGGTGTTCCTTCAAATATGAGGTTTCCTCCTTTTTCGCCACCTTCCGGACCTAAATCAATAATCCAATCGGCAGATTTTATAATATTCATGTTATGTTCAATGACAATTACACTATGTCCTTTATCTATTAAGGCATTGAGAGAATTAATCAGTTTATTGATATCATGAAAATGTAATCCGGTCGTTGGCTCGTCAAAGATAAATAGTCCCGGTTCTTCGTTATTTCCTTTGTTAAGGAATGAAGCCAATTTTATCCGTTGGGCTTCTCCACCCGAAAGAGTGCTGGCAGATTGTCCCAGTTGTACATATCCCATTCCCACATCAGATAAAGGCTGCAATTTTCTTAATATTTTCTTTACCGTATTTGTCTCTTTGTCTGTACTAAAAAAATTAATTGCCTCATCTACGGTCATTTCCAATACATCATAAATTGATTTTCCATTATATTTCACCTGCAAAGCTTCTGTTTTGAAGCGAGAACCCTTACAATTTTCGCAAGTGAGGTGAATATCTGCCATAAATTGCATTTCTACGGTTACTTCGCCCTCTCCTTGACAGGTTTCACAACGTCCTCCCAGTACGTTGAAAGAGAAAAATCCGGGTTTGTATTTATGAAGTTGGGCTAATTTTTGTGCTGCAAATAAAGCTCTAATTTCATCAAAAGCTTTGGTATAAGTCGCCGGGTTGGAGCGTGAGGATTTTCCTATGGGATTTTGGTCTACCAATTCTACAAAACGAATTGCATTGTACTCACCTTGTAATCTATCGAAATCACCTGTTTTTTCACCATATCCTCCATGTATCTTTTTCAATGCAGGATATAAAATTCCTTTTACCAAGGACGTTTTTCCCGAACCACTTACTCCGGTTACACAGGTAAAGGTGTTGAGAGGAAATTTCACATTAAATCCTTTCAGGTTGTGATGATGTGCACCAATAATTTCAATATAATTCCTCCACTTTCGTCTGGATTCAGGTATTGGAATTTCTTTCCTTCCCGTTAAATAAGCAGCCGTTAGGTTCTCTTTATCTTTACGTAATTCTGCCTGTGTACCTTGAAAAACCAATTTTCCACCATTTTTTCCTGCCAAAGGTCCAATATCAATAATTTGGTCTGCTGCACGAATAATATCTTCTTCATGTTCCACCACAATAACCGTATTTCCCAAATCTCTTAATCGTTCCAAAACTGACAATAATTTTTGGGTGTCTCTTGGGTGTAATCCGATGCTGGGTTCGTCTAAAATATAAAGTGAACCCACTAAGCTACTTCCCAATGAAGTTGCCAAATTAATCCGTTGTGATTCGCCTCCTGATAATGTTTTTGAAAGTCGGTTGAGGGTTAAATAACCCAATCCTACATCATGTAAAAATCGCAAGCGGTTAGTAATTTCCAAGATCAATCGTTCGGCAATGTTCTTTTCATGTGTTGAAAGTTCAATATTTGTGAAAAAATCCAATAAATCATCAATGGAAATCAATAACAAATCAATAATGGAACGTTGGTTGATTTTCACATAATTGGTGTCTTCTCTCAATCGTGTTCCACGACAATCTGGACATGTGGATTTCCCCCTGTAACGAGAAGCCAACACACGATATTGAATCTTGTAGGTTTGGCTTTCCACTTCTTTAAAGAAATCATCAATACCCTGAAAATATTGATTTCCGATTTGTAATACCCTTTTTTCGGTATCAGATAATTCATAATAAGGTCTGTGAATGGGGAAATCAAACTTATCAGCTACCTGAATAAGTCGATCTTTCCATTTTCCTAGTTTTTCGCCACGCCAGCAGGCAATGGTACCTTCATAAACGGATAAGCTTTTGTCAGGAATAATCAAATCCAAATCATAGCCCAATGTTTCGCCTAATCCACCACAAGTTTTACAAGCCCCAAAAGGATTGTTAAAACTAAAGAAATTGGGGCTGGGTTCTTCAAAAAGTATATTGTCTTTTTCAAATTTATTTGAAAATTCCTTGATAATTTCCTGACCATCTTCAATGGTTAAAATAGAGCAATTGCCTCTTCCTTCGTAAAAAGCCGTCTCAACAGATTCTGCTATTCTCGATAAGTTTTCTTGCTCCTCATTAATCATCACACGGTCAATGACCAAATAAACTTTCTGATAATTTTTCTCCTGATTATCAATTAAATCATGAAGGTTACACATCTCTTCACCGATTTTTACACGACTAAATCCTTGTTGAATTAGAATGTTAAAATGAGCTTGCCAAGTTCTTTTTTCCGGTTTCTGAACCTTTGAAAAGATCATGGCTTTTGTGTTATTTGGCTTTTTTTTCAAATATTCAATCACATCTTTTACAGTATCTTTTTTTACTAATTCACCGGATTTTGGAGAATATGTTTTTCCTATTCGGGCATACAATAATTTAAGATACTCATAAATTTCGGTACTCGTTCCAACCGTCGAACGTGGATTTCGCTTATTGACCTTTTGCTCTATGGCAATTGCCGGCGAAATACCTTTGATATATTCTACCTTTGGTTTCACCATTCTATCTAAAAACTGACGTGCATATGCACTTAAACTTTCCACATATCGCCTTTGTCCGTCAGCATATAACGTATCAAATGCCAAGGATGATTTTCCGGAACCTGATACGCCGGTAACGACAATTAATTTATTGCGAGGTATGGCAACATCTAATTGTTGTAGATTATGCATTTCAGCTCCTTTTATTAAGATAAAATCTTTTGTGCTGAGTTGGTCAAATTTTATTTTCAATGGTTTTTTATGTTAAAAAAAAGCCTAAAGCTTTTGATAATTAAAAAAAATGTGTATATTTGCTAATCAAATCAGAGTGCAAAATTAATATTAATTAAAAAAAGAAACGCCTATTGAGATATTTTTTACGATTATTTACATTAATATAATTGTTTTATGAAAAGTCTTAAGTCATTTACAGACAAGGAGCTTGTTCGTATGTATCTTGATGGGAATCACCTCGCACTAGAGCAGTTAATTTCCAAACATGAGAGTCGTGTTTTTTCTTATATCCTTATGGTAGTTAAAGATAAGGAATTAGCTGATGATATATTCCAAGATACTTTTATCAAAGTAATAAAAACCTTACGTAGCGGAAGTTATCAGGAAAAAGGTAAATTTTTGCAATGGGTAATGCGTATTTCCCATAACTTAATCATTGATTTTTATCGAAAAGAAAAAAGAATTCCTAAGTTGGATAATAATTTCTTTGATGATTTTGATGTTTTTGATATGCTCGAAAGAGATGAGCCTTCGGTAGAAGAAGCGATGATTATCAATCAAATTCATGAAGATGTGAGAAATTTAGTGGATTTTTTACCTGATGAGCAAAAGGAAGTGTTGATTATGCGTCATTATTCCGGTATGAGTTTCAAGGATATTGCTGAACAAACCGGCGTAAGCATTAATACCGCTTTGGGTAGAATGCGTTATGCACTCATTAATTTACGTAAACTTGTAGAAGAAAAAGGATTGGTTTTAACCATGTAATAGTGATAAGCTATCATTAAATTTCTATTCTTAAGTTTTGTAAGTTGGGTAGTGCAATGTGAAATTACACCACAAGGATGCGAAGAATGCAAGGGAATTAATCTTTGTGTTCTTGTGTCTCTGTGGTGAAAAAATGCATTCCAATTTCCGAATGGTATTTTATACACAATGCTTCGCTAAATGAAGAATTAATGCTTTGATTACGAATAACTTAACTTTAAAAACGCATAGTTTTTAAAACATTAAATATCAGTGTATTATGAGTTTTTAGCGAAGTGTTAATATAAATATTACCCAATTTAACAATAGTCGAAACCACTAAGGCAATTGTTCATTCTTCCCATTTTAATAGGATAAATCCTAAAACCTTGCAGATTTTAGGTAAATATTGTAATTTTATAAATAATTGATAATCAAAGTATTATTTTTAAACCGAATTTATCCCCAGTAAAAGCATTTTTTTATTCATAACCTTTCATTTGTTCGATAAGGCGCTCGCCTTTTTATCATTAAAAATGTCTATTAAGCCTTAAAATTCATTTTTTTTAGATTGTTAGAGATACAATAGAAGAAAATCCTTGATTTTTCAAGTCTTTGATAGGAAAGCTCCAAAGCGAGGTTTTCAAAAATTAAAAAAAAGATTACTAGTTTTTTTATTTTACTATCTGTTTTTTAGTAAGTTAATGTATTTGTAAAAATTTTATTGAAAAAAATTGTAAATTAAAATAAAATACATACTTTTACCCAGAGATTTTTTATTACATATGCTAATATCTAATGACTAAAAGAAACAACATATTGTTTTTATATGAGAAAGTAAAATACGGTTTTACTTTAGTTTTTAGCAATTATGATAATTTGTATAATTACATCTAAAATAAGTAATGTAATAATATAAGTTTGTTGCATACAAAAAATCTACAAAGAACAAATAGATTAAAAAGAAACAAAAAGGCAAAATCAAATAAATTATCAACCAAAAAATTAAGGGATATGAAAAAAATTATTTTACTATGTATGCTATTTCTTGGCACTGTATTATCGTATGGACAATACACATCATCACCTGATGTAGGAGAGTTGACAGATCCGATAAGTTATGATCAAAACAATACATCTTGTGGATTATCTTTTCTTGGAGACAATATGTTAAGAGCCAAAGTAGAAAGCATAAATGGAAATGCTATTAAAATTAAAATTATTAAATGGAATGATGAAAATCAATATGATTATTACTTTGCTGATGGTACTAAAGTATATGTTAAATATAATGCTTCTTCAAATTATGGGACTTTATTATGTTCAGGGTTTATAGAACTTGAAAGAAAAGAAGCAGGCTTGTATTATGATGGTTATTTTGAAGCATCTCATACAGGTGATATGTATCTTTCAGCTGTGAGTGTTTCTACTAGTGGTATTAGATACTACTCTCGAAGAATAAAAATTTCAAAAGAAGAAGAACCTTGCGATTCCCCTAATCATAATAATTTTGAAGCTGATAATATCACGCAAAATTCTTTTAGAGCTGACTGGCCATCCGTTGATAATGCTATAAAATATGAAATCAATGTAAAAAGAGCAAGTGATGCAAACTACGACAACCCTGTTTACTTTGGGGCTTCTTCCTCTTCTTATGAGAATATAACAGGTTTAGAATCTGGAACTACTTATAAATATCAGGTTAGAACCAAATGTAGTAATGGCTGGGGAGAGTGGAGCCCTTCTTCATCATCTTCTTTTACAACCCTAGATGACAATTGCTCGTTTGCCGATTGTAACTCTAGCGATTGTGGAAACCTTGGCAACGAAGCCTATGAAGCTATTCAATATTTATGTGAAAGAAATATTGTTACAGGAGATAATGGATATGTAACACCTGATAATAATATTACTCGTGCTCAACTAGCTAAGGTCGCTTACAAAGGTTTATTTCGTGAAGAGCCTTGTATTGCCACAAATTTTCCTTGTCCTTACAATGATTTACAAGAAACCTCTTATTACTACGAATATGCTAAAGCGTTATTGTATTTGGAATATGATAATGGTATTTCTCCTTTTAATAGAGATTTTTTTAACTTTAACCCCAACAATACTATAATAAGAGCCTGGGTTCTAAAAGTATTATTAGAAACATTTAATATTCCTCAAGATACTGAGGGAGCAAGTCCTTTTAATGATGTCTCTACATCTGATTCTTATTATGGTTATGTAAAAGCAGCTGCAAATTTAGGTATTATCAATACAAATAATAATAATTTTAGACCTACAGATGCTTGTACGAGAGCAGAAGCATTTATAATGTTATATAGAATTTTAACCCAGATAGATTATGATATGCCTGATGATAATGACTTTTTTATCCCCGGCAATTATACACCTGAGAATTTATCAGAACGCAGAGGCTTAGACGAAGGTAATTTTTCTCATTACACCAAAAACTGCTTTAATGTAGCCAATAGAGGTATTCCTATGGATTTCTCCTTTACCTACAATTCTTTTCCAACACAATTGCCAGAGGTTTTTTATCCTATTCAACCTTTGGGGTACGGATGGACACACTCTTATAATGCTTATATCAGAGTGACTAAAAATATAGATGACAATGAAAAACAACTGCTTATCCATTGGCCTAATGGTTCTATTAATGTATATAAAATATTAGGAGACGATGCTATTGCAGTCACTAAAGGACTTTACGATGAAGTAGAACTTGATTTTTCCGGAAATGATGTGGATGAAGTGAAGATAACCACTAAAACACAAATCACTTATACTTTTACCAACGAAAGTGCTGATAATTTGTTGTTTTTAAAGAAAATAGAAGACCGACACAACAATTATGTAAAAGTATATTATGAAAACGGAGCAAATGATATACCACGAATAGACTATGTGAAAGATCCTTTCAATAGAGAATTAGATTTTTATTATTATTCGGGTACCAACCATTTGAAAAAAATAAAAGATCCTTTAGATAGGGTCGTGCGTTTTTATTTTGATAATGGTAAGTTAACAGGTTATAATGATGCGGAATTACAATATACAACTTTCAATTATAGTACAAAACCAGGAGAAGAACATTTAATACATACGATAGAATTACCTGAAGGAAATAAAATTACCAATCATTATAAAAACCGTAAATTATTAAGCATACAACACAATCAACAAACACCTATAGAAATTAAAATCTCTGATAATTACGAGGAACCTTTGGCAAGTGATTATGTTAAATCAGAAGTAAGCACATTTGTCAATGATGAGATAATGACAACCAACTACCGTAGAGATGCTCATAATAGAATAAGGTTTGTCAATAATGATTTAGTAAGCTCTAATATTGAATATACAGATACCGACAATCCTACTTTACCGACACGAATTGTAAAGAATGGCATTACAACTACAATACACTATGATGATAATGGAAACCCTACACAATACATAGTGTCTGGCACTGAAAATACTATTGGACAGTATTTTAGTTATAATGATGACAACAAGATAAATTCTTATGTTGATGGTAATGAGAATGTATATACCTTTGATTATAGTAATGGTAATTTAGTCAGTGTTAACACTCCTGAGACCACTATTGAATATGAGTACAACGACTATGGACAAGTAACTAAGGCGATATTGCCTGAAAACATTGTAACACGTTATTATTATGATAATTATGGGTATTTGAAGAAAAAGAAAATAGTTGGCAGCAATATTAAAACTGAATATACTTACGATTTAATTGGGCGTTTGAAAACAGTAACAGATGCCAAAGGAAATGTTAATACATATGAATACAATGGTAACGATAATATTGTTAGTGTACAAGACCCATACAATAATTCAACACACTACGAATATGATGAGAATGAAAACCTCCTCAAAGTCATTAATGCTAAAGGTTATGCCACTAATTTAGAGTATAATGATGATGATTTATTAGAAGCAGTCTCTTTTGCCGGCAACACAAAATATTATGAATACAACACAGATGGTCGTTTAAGTAAATATACAAAACCTGATGGGTTGTCTTTTAATTATGAATATGATGATATGGGGCGTTTGATAGATGATGGTTCTACATCTTATACCTATGATGAGGACAAACTGAAAGAGATTACATTCAATGGTAACAGTATTATTTTTACCTATGACGACTTGAATCGTATTACAGATATTGAATATACAGATATGCCCAACAACACCATAAGTTACACCTATGATAACAATAATAATATTACTTCTATTGCTTATCCTGGCAATAAAACAGTAGAATACACTTATGATGATGTAAATAGAATGAAAAGCGTAACCGATTGGAACAATCATAAAACACGCTATTATTACAGAACAGATGGTTTATTGGACAAAGTGAAATACCCTAACAATGTTAGAACCCAATATATTTACGATGAGTTTGGCAGATTGATACAACAAAAAACTACACGTGATGACGGTACTGTAATTGCTAAATACGATTTTGAATTAGATGACTTGGGCAACCATACTAAGGAAACCCTTAATCAACCTCAAGCATTGCTTCCTCAACTTCCCAATGGTACCACTAATTATAACTATGACAATGGCACCCATTTACAAACTGCCGGTGATGCTACTTACAATTTCGATGAAAATGGAGATATAGAAAATGGAAACGGCTATACTTATGACTTTGATAAAAATGGACGCTTAACCGAAATTTCAGGTAGATTAAATGCCATTTACAGATACGATGGCTTGGGTAATCGCCGTAAGCGCAATGATACCCGTTATATTCTTGATATATTGGGCATGAGCCGTGTATTGGCAGAAACCAATGATAACAGCATACAACATTATTATGTATATGGCTTGGGCTTAATCTCTCGCATAGACAATAACAATAATACCAATTACTATGTTTATGACTTTAGGGGCAGTACCGTAGCCATTACAGACGATAGCTACAGTGCCAATATTACCCACAAATATGCTTACGACGAATTTGGCAAAATAACCGCCGAGGAAGAAGCCAACCCCAATCCTTTTAAATATGTAGGCAAAATGGGCTTAATGTACGAAGACGAGAACCATTATTTTGTACGTGCCAGATATTATGATTGCAATACCGCCCGTTTTATTTCCGAAGACCCTATTTGGAATACTAATTTATATGCGTATGCAGGGAATAATGGAGTGATGAATGTGGATGTGAATGGGAAAGAAGCTGTACTTACTACTTTATGTGCTTATCAAGTTTTTGTTGTAATAGGAGGTGCTGTGGTTGTTTATAAAATGAAAGATCACGTTATTAATATTGCCAACACACTGTATGAAGGTTTAGAATATAGTATAGGTAGTACAGTAAATTTTGTTAAAGAACAATTTAAAACTTCTGATGAGTTTGATTATGGTAACCGAACCAGTGTAGAAACTCAGGCTTCTAGTAGTCAAGAAAATCCTCCTAGAAAATTTCATCCAAAGAAATCTATAGAAGAGTTAATTAATAAAGTAAGAGAGAGTTTGAATAAAAACATTAACGAAAGTTATAAACCTAATAATAATGACCCTCTGAAATACCCCAATAGAATTAATTCTACTAGAGAGCAAATATTTAGAGTTATTAAATAAAAAATAAAGTGTAAAATATAAAATAATATGAAACCAATATATACTATTAGTAATACTGATAAGCACCTTAGGCTTTGGGCAAAGTATTACATATAAATACGACGATTTGGGTCGTATAAAACAAGTAGAATGCCAATAAAAAAATATAAAACATAAAAATAAGATATAAAAAAATGAAAAAAATAACAATCATAGGGTTATTATTGGGGATAATAACCTTTAGCATAGCCCAGGAAGTTTCGGTATCCTATGAATATGATGCCCTTAATCGATTAAAAAAAGCCGTGTATAGCAATGGCACGGAAGTAACATATATCTATGACGCCTTAGGAAATAGGCTTACTTACACTGTAACAGGTAGTCCTTCGCCTTTGGCAGATATCCAATGGGAATCAGTAAGTATGCCTACAATTAACCTTATTAAAGGGGAAAACTACATAGCTACTTGCGAGTTAGCAAATACAGGCAATGCATCTGCAGATAACTTTGTAGTAAAAGCTTATTTGTCAGCTTCACCATCTGCTACAGATATAGAAGTAGGAACACTTCATATAAATAGTCTGGGGAGTGAAGTTACTCAATCTATAGATATGCCTATACATATTCCTGCCACTGCGAGCGAGGGGAATCAGTATATCGTTTTTGTAGCAGATGTAGGCAATGTAGTAAGTGAAACCCATGAAAATAATAATACAACTTTTATTTCAGTGAACATCATGAATGCACTGGTAGCAGATTTTACCGTCAATACACAAACTATCTTGGAAGGGAATAGCGTACAATTTACTGATGCTTCTACCAATAGCCCGACTTCATGGTTTTGGTCATTCCAAGGCGGAAGTCCGGCTACTTCCAATGCACAAAACCCTTTGGTTACTTATAATCAAGAAGGGATTTATGATGTAAGTCTGACTGTAAGCAATGCATCAGGTTCTACCAGTAGTATAACCCAAATAGGATACATAGTTGTGGAGAAAAAGAAAATCCTTGCCGGACAAATAAAATACTGGAATGAAGATGAAACTTATATGCCTTCTCCATTTAGTACCGAAGTAGGAGCGCCATATCCACAGGATTATTTTTATGTTACATTATTACATGTAAATGGAAGTGTTAACGACTCTATTAAAACCATAAAAGTAGATCAAGGATTAAATGAAAATCAAGAGAATTTATCCTCTTACTTTCAATTTGATATTGATACAGAACAGTATGGATCTGATGCTGAGTTTATATTACGTGTATGGGATGGAGGATTAGCACATTATGAGGACTTACAACCATTACCCGAACAACAATTATTAAAATCAGCTTATACTTACAGATATTTTGGAGGCGTAAATGCCACAGATGCCTTGGCAGTACAGCTTATGACAGCTGCTGTTAATATTCACAATGCACCATATAGTTATCAATGGGTAGGCTTGAATACAGATACACCACCATATGGTTATTATGCTCATGCTATAGCTGATGTAAATTGTAGTAATCCATATGCCAATGGTGGAATCACAGCTTTAGATGCTTTAACAATAAAATATCGTTCTGTAGGATTAATAGATAATTATCCGGATAATGGAAGTTTTAATGAGTTCTCACCAAATTATAAGGTATCCGGACGTTTGGTATCAGAATTACCCATAAAAACATTTCCTATTCCATTTGATTGGGATAATCCGGAGGATATTATGTTTCTACATAGTGGAGAAGATTATAAAGATTCTATTCCTGCAGCAGCTCATTATTATGAATCTGAACCAATTATATGGAGTAGTAATGATAACACTTACATCAATATTTATTATGCAATTGCCGGAGATGTAAATAGTTCTTATACACCAGAAGATAATATAAGAAAACGTGAAAGTGATATTGAGTTGGCTTATAATCATGCTATTACAGCACAAGTAGGCGAAACAGTTACTTTACCAATTCATATCAACAACACTGAAAAGTTAGGAGCTATTACCTTGGGCATGACATATCGCAATGATTTGATAGAAGTATTATCTACTAATTACAATAAAGCCAATGGCGAATATCATATCGACCAAGAGAATGGCTTATTAAACATTGCATGGTATGATAACTATGGTAAAACATTTACTGAAAAAGAGGCTGTAGCTTATATTACAGTAAAAGTATTACAAACCATACCTGAAAATACCGAGTTATTCAGCTTAACCAATGCTACAGAGTTTGCGGATGTAAATGCCAGCAAGTTAGCGGGTGTTAAGTTATCAACTTATCATTTGAATAACAATGTAATGGTTGAAAATAAAGATTTTAGCAGTACCAATTATCCAAACCCATTTAAGCACTATACCACTATTGCTTACACTTTACCGGAAAGCGGAAAAGTAGATATTGCTGTATATGACTTAACAGGACGTTTGGTAAAACACTTGCTCAGCGAAAATCAAACTGCAGGTGCACATCAAATACAATATAATGCACCTAATAATTTAAATAGTGGGTTATTAATTTACAAAATCACCTTAAATGGTAATAATGGCATTAAAACCATTACTAAGAAGATGTCTGTTAGCCAATTGACAATAGGTAAATAACAGATTTTATTCATAATAGCAGGAAAATCGCTCTCTTCGGGGAGCGGTTTTTTGTAATAAATGAATTTATCTGAAGAGTGTTAGCAGTTAACTGATCTAAGTCAAAGTGGTAAGATGATAAAATTAAGAATAGGGTGTAATTTTGAATGTTGAGTTGAATGGTAGTACATAAAAAAATAATAGCGTGCCTGAAAAAGACACGCTATTTTTCTTAAATAATATATCACACGTTTTATTTTTGTAATTTAAGTGCTGATTGAGCAGCAGCTAAACGAGCGATAGGTACACGGAATGGAGAACAAGAAACGTAGTCCATACCTACAGTTCCGCAGAATTCTACAGATGAAGGCTCACCACCATGCTCACCACAAATACCTACTTTTAATTCTTTACGTGTTCCACGACCTTTTTCCGTACCCATACGTACTAATTGACCTACACCTTCTTGGTCAAGTACTTGGAATGGATCGTTCTTTAAGATACCTTTCTCAATGTAAATCGGTAAGAATTTACCGGCATCATCACGAGAATATCCGAAAGTCATCTGAGTTAAGTCATTTGTTCCGAAAGAGAAGAATTGAGCTACTTTTGCCACCTCATCAGCTGTTAATGCAGCACGAGGAATTTCAATCATTGTACCTACTAAATAATCAATGCGAGCACCTTTTTCTTCAAATACTTTCTCAGCAGTTTCATCAATAATGGCTTTTTGCATCTCCAATTCTTTTACAGTTCCGATAAGTGGTACCATAATCTCAGGACGAGGATCTAATCCTTTGGCTTTTAAGTTTAATGCAGCTTCGATAATTGCTCTGGCTTGCATTTCAGTAATTTCAGGATAAGTATTTCCTAAACGACATCCACGATGACCTAACATTGGGTTAAATTCGTGTAATGCACTTACTTTAGCAATTACTTCCTCTACAGGGATGCCCATTTCTTTAGCCATTTCCTCTTGAGCTTCACGCTCATTTGGTGTAAACTCATGCAATGGCGGATCCAATAAACGGATGGTAACGCCAAATCCATTCATTGCTTCAAGGATACCTTCAAAGTCCTGACGCTGCATAGGTAATAATTTTGCTAATGCCTTACGACGACCTTCTTCGTTTTCTGCCAAAATCATTTCACGAACAGCGATAATTCTTTCACCTTCGAAGAACATGTGCTCTGTACGGCAAAGTCCGATACCTTCAGCACCAAAGTTACGAGCTACTGTTGAATCATGAGGCGTGTCTGCATTGGTACGAACTTTCATTTTAGCATATTTTGAAGCTAAATCCATGATTTTAGCAAAATTTCCTGATAATTCAGGGTCAATTGTAGCCACTTTTCCTTCATATACTTCACCGGTAGAACCGTTTAATGAAATCCAGTCACCTTCTTTATAAGTTTTTCCGCCTACTTTAAATTCTAACGTTGAATAATTTACTTCTACATCACCGGCACCTGACACACAGCATTTTCCCATACCACGAGCTACAACAGCTGCGTGAGAAGTCATACCACCACGTGCAGTTAAGATACCATTAGCAACATTCATTCCTTTCAAATCTTCAGGAGAAGTCTCCAAACGAACTAAGATAACCTCTTCACCTTTGTTTGTCCACTCTTCAGCATCATCAGCAAAGAAAACAACACGTCCTGTAGCAGCACCCGGAGAAGCCGGAAGTCCTTTAGTAACAACAGTGGCATTTTCCAATGCTTTTTTATCAAATACAGGGTGTAATAACTCGTCCAATTTCTCAGGCTCTTGACGTAAAATTGCAGTTTTTTCATCAATCATGCCTTGCTCTAACATCTCTACCGCCATTCGAACCATTGCTTGTCCGGTACGTTTTCCGTTACGAGTTTGAAGAATCCATAATTTACCATCTTGAATAGTAAACTCTAAATCCTGCATATCAGAATAATGGTCTTCAAGTTTTTGTTGTGTTTCATTTAATTGCTTATAAATCTCCGGCATAGCTTCCTCTAATGAAGGATATTTTGCTACACGATCAGCTTCAGAAATATCAGCACGTTTTGCCCAACGACGAGAACCTTCAATGGTAATTTCTTGAGGTGTACGAACACCAGCCACAACGTCTTCACCTTGTGCATTAATCAAATACTCTCCGTTAAAAATATCTTCTCCGGTAGCGGCATCACGTGTAAAAGCAACTCCTGTAGCTGAATTTTCACCCATATTACCAAATACCATCGCTTGAACGTTTACAGCTGTTCCCCACTCATCAGGAATTCTGTTCATTCGTCTGTAATATACAGCACGTTCGTTGTTCCAGCTATCAAATACAGCTGTAACAGCACCCCAAAGTTGATCCCAAGGGTTGGTAGGGAAGTCAAGATTAGTTCTTTTCTTCACCATAGCTTTAAACTTACTTACGATTTCTTTCAAATCATCTACTGTAAGTTCAGTATCATTTTTTACATTTTTACTTTTCTTAGCTTCATCAAGAATTTCTTCGAAAGGATCGTGATCTTCTTTATTTTCAGCTTGTACGCCCATTACAACATCGCCATACATCTGAACAAAACGACGATATGAATCCCAAGCAAAACGCTCATTACCTGATTTCTTAATCAAACCCTCTACAGCTTGCTCATTCATACCCAAATTCAAAACAGTATCCATCATACCCGGCATAGATACTCTTGCTCCGGAACGAACAGATACTAATAATGGATTTTCATTGCTGCCAAATTCAGCATCCATCTCTTTTTCCATTAAAGCAATAGCTTTTTCAACCTGAGGCTTTAATAGATTAATAATTTCTTCTCTTCCTAATTTATTATATTCGGTAGAAACGTCAGTAGTTATAGTGAAGCCGGGAGGTACAGGAACCCCTATTGAGGTCATTTCTGCTAAATTTGCACCTTTTCCTCCAAGCAAATTCTTCATTGTTTTATCACCTTCAGTGATGCTTACTCCAAATGAGTATACTCTTTTTTTATTTTCCATATGTTGAAAATTAACTAATTTAAAATTATAATTCAAAAAATCGGCACAAAGGTACACAATTATAATCTTTTATGGTATTATATGTAGATTTATTTTTATGAAAATAGCTAAAAAATTAAAATTTTTCGGGTGTTTTAAAGTTATAAATAACTTATTTAAGCTTTTAAACACTTATTTTAGCATGAAAATTCGATAAACAAAACAATTTTTTTAAAAAATCATTATTTTTGTAAATGATAAAAGGTTATTAAAAATCTGTATTTTTGACAACAATCATTAATACACATAACATTATTATATTGATATGACGGAAAATACCTGTAAAAGAATTTATAAAATATTAGGAACTATCATTGTTATTGCCATTATTTTATATGTTGGTTGGCGATTTTCTAATATTGTATTATATATATTCATTTCAGGTGTTTTGTCTTTAGTAGGGCAACCGTTAATACGGATTTTTGATAAGATGTCCATTGGTAAATTTCGGTTTCCTCATACACTTAGTACAATTCTTACATTTTTAATTATGATTACGGTATTTGTGGGGTTGTTTAGTATTTTTGTTCCGATTGTTGTGAGGCAGGCTACGGCGATATCTGATATTGATATTAATGAAGTTACCAGAGGATTAAATGAGCCTTTGCAGAAAATTAAGGATTTGTTAGTGGAATATAATATTCTGGAATCCAATGAAACCATTGAGACCACCATTAGTAAGAAATTGCAGTCATTCATTAATCTATCTTCGGTATCAAATATTTTTACAGATGTGATGACCATTACAGGTAGTTTATTGATGGGAATTTTTTCTATTCTGTTTATTACATTTTTCTTTTTACATGAAAGACACTTGTTTTATGATGGGATTATGTTGTTTATTCCCGAGCGGTATAAGCAACAAACGAGTGTTATTCTTTCAGATTCTCGTAGATTATTATTTCGATATTTTATAGGGTTAATGATTGAAGTAATGAGTATGATTACTATTATTTCCACAACATTGGCTTTATTTGGTGTTAAAAGTGCTTTTCTTATAGGTTTTTTAGGTGGTTTAACCAATATTATTCCTTATTTAGGTCCTATTATTGGAACAGCTGTAGGTGTTGTGTTGGGAAGTATATCTTATCTAGGTACAGTAGGGGAGTTTCAAGGACTATGGATTGTAGTATTAACCATTGTTATCACTTTTGCAGGAGCTAATCTTATTGATAATATATTTTTGCAACCATGGATTTATTCCACAAGTGTAAAAGCCCATCCATTGGAAATCTTTCTGGTTTTTTTGGTTGCAGGAACACTTGCCGGTCCTTTAGGAATGATTTTAGCCATTCCTTCATATACGGTTATTCGGATTATTGCCAAACAATTTTTTACAAATTCGGCATTTATAGAAAAAATCACAAGAAATATTTAATTTTATTCAAATTTTATTAGTTGCTACTATTCAGTATCTTAAATAGTAATACTTGTGTTTTTGTAAAAATAAATTTAAAATTTTATCACTTTTTTCTTCAAAAAGTATTGCGATTTAAAAAAAAGGCTGTATATTTGCAACGCTTTACAGCAGAAAGGGTGATTAGCTCAGCTGGTTCAGAGCACCTGCCTTACAAGCAGGGGGTCGCTGGTTCGAATCCAGCATTACCCACAAAAGCCGTCAATTTTGACGGCTTTTTTGTTTTAACATTATGTCAAGTAATGTCTAGAAATAGAAAAACCGTAGAAGTATAAACTTATGCTTCTACGGTTTTTTATCTATTTATTTAAAAATTATAGATTTCACCAATGTGATTTTTACCACCCTAATATATAGGCAAATACCAATGGGGCTACAATGGTAGCATCAGACTCAATAATAAATTTTGGGGTGTCCACATTGAGTTTTCCCCACGTGATTTTTTCATTTGGTACAGCTCCTGAATATGAACCATAACTGGTAGTAGAGTCACTAATTTGACAGAAATAACTCCACATTGGAATATTCTCTTTTTGCAGGTCTTGATGTAGCATGGGTACTACACAAATCGGAAAATCGCCGGCAATACCACCACCTATTTGAAAAAATCCAATGCCATTTTCAGCGTTATTTTCATACCATTCAGATAAAAACATCATATATTCAATACCTGTTTTCAGGATAGATGGATTAATTTCTTTTTCGATACAATGTGCTGCAAAGAAGTTGCCACAAGTAGAGTCTTCCCATCCCGGAACGATAATTGGCAAGTTTTTTTCGGCGGCAGCCAACATCCAAGAGTTTTTGGGGTCTATTTCATAATATTTTTCCAAATCGCCACTCAATAAGATGTTATATAAAAACTCATGAGGAAAATATCGTTTGTTTTCTTTTAAGGCTTTTTTCCATTCCGCCACCAACAGGTCTTCTATACGTCTCATCGCTTCTTCTTCAGGAATGCAAGTGTCGGTAACTCGGTTGAAGTGTCCGTCTAATAATTCTTTTTCTTGTTCAGGCGATAAATCTCTGTAATTAGGTACTCTTTTATAATGGCTGTGGGCGACCAAATTAAATACATCTTCTTCCAAGTTTGCTCCTGTACAGGTTATAATCTGCACCTTGTCTTGTCTTATCATTTCTGCCAAAGATTTTCCTAATTCAGCCGTACTCATGGCACCGGCTAATGTGATCATCATTTTAGCGTTTGATTTAAGTTGCTGTTCATATCCTTTGGCGGCGTCAACTAATGTTGCTGCATTAAAATGTTTGTAATGAGTTGTAATAAATGTTGATATAGGTCCTTTTGTATTCATTTTCATTTAAATTTTATTGTTTTTGTTCAAAAATAATTATTTTCAGAATATTTTAATCTATCAGCCAATTTTTTCTTGGGTTTTCACTTCTTCAATCCATTTTTCTATGGAGTGTTCTTTCATATTTTCCAATTGGGTTAATAAAGATGAGGGACTTTTTTCAAAAACAACCATATCCCGATGTTCTTTTTTGAGTAATTGAGCCTCAACCGCTTGATTGAAGAACATCTTTAAGCCATCAAAATAACCATCAATATTGAGTATGCCCATGGGTTTATTCATTAACATGAGTTGATTGGTTGTAATAACTTCCGATATTTCGTCTAATGTACCGAAACCGCCTGGTAAAGCTACAAAATAATCAGACATATCCAATAACAATTCTTTTCGTTCAGCCATGGTGTTTACCTCTATTTTTTCTTGAATATCCTTATGAAACAGTTCATAATCGGCTAAATGTTTTGGCATAATCCCAATAACATAACCACCTTTTTTTAGGGTTTCTTCTGCAATAATGCCCATTAAACCGACATTACCACCACCATATACCAATTCGTTGCCGTTTTTTACAATTAGATTAGCCAGTTCTTTGGCTGCATCTACAAAAGCAGGATTATTTCCTTTGCTTGATCCGCAAAAAACACATATTTTCTTTTTTTGGGTTGTTGGCATATTTATTTCAATTAGCAATTAATAATGAGTAATTAACAATATTTTTTAGGTATCTTTGGCTATTGGCCTTTAGCTGTTGGCTTTTGGTTATTCTTTGTATCTCTACGTTGTGTTTTCAATATGACTTTTGTTCCTCAAATTTACCCAAGCTCTCGATATGGTTTTCGTGCCTCAAACCCAAGCTCTCGATACGGTTTCATCCGACAATCTCTGTATTATGAATTTAACCATGTTTGTCACATCGAGTGAATTTGTGAGGTTACGAACAAATTTGTATCGAGATGTTATTCAACATTTATCACTTGTCATTACATGATGTTTTTAATAAGCGTTTTTCTTTTTTTGATATAAAAAAACTGCCTTAAAGTTTACATAAATAAACTTAAAGACAGCTTTTTATATCGTATCAAAAAACTGAGGAATATCAGTATATTCCTGATATTATGATAATTTATTTAAATGTCTTGAAAGACGAGATTTTAAATTACCTGCTTTGTTTTTGTGTATTACATTACGTTTAGCCAATTTATCAATCATTGATGCGATTTTAGGCATGTCTTCTTCTGCTTTTTTCTTATCTTGATTGCTGATAAATTTTCTAACAGCGTTACGCATTGTCTTAGAATAATAACGATTTCTCAGTCTTCTTGTTTGGCTTGATCTGATTCTTTTTAGTGCCGATTTGTGGTTAGCCATATCTACTTTATCTTGTTATTAATTTATATTTAGGCTGCAAAAGTACAAAAAAAATCAATATCAAAAACATTTTTTATAAATAGATTGATAATTTATATGAAATTTTGATACAATCTTTTCATTTTTATAACTTTATACGATATGCCAATAATGCTGAAAAATCTTTTGAAAAACGGTGTTCGGCATAATTTCCATATCGATAGAATAGTCCTACACCCATTTCCATAAAACTGATTTTGAGTAATCGGTTAAAGAGCAATCCACTTTCAAAATAGCCTTTTTCGGCTGCTTCAATATCCAATCCACGGTGTTGATGTAGTTGACTGTTTTTACCAAATAATATATTTTGAACCACAGAAATATGTGGAGCAAATTTTTTGGTTTTAAATAGTAAATCTTTGAAATTATGTTCAAAAAACAAAGCTACAAATTCACGGTGATAAAATCTTCCAAATTCCATGGTCGAAAAACTTTTTGGGCTATATAAATTAAACCATCCACTGTGGTTACCTCTACCATGAAATAGTTTTTGTATGGGGACATCACCTGCAATCTTCCCAATAACCGTATTTAACGTTGTAGAACCAAAGTAGTTGGTATTAAATGTGTAATCTATTTTTAGAACGGTAGAGAAATAATCAAAATCGCCATACTCATTTTTTAGTCCTTTTTTTAATTCTAAATAAATAATCGGATATTTTGTGCCTAAAGAAACTTCTTCATTAGGCGTTTGGATAAATTTTTCGCCAAAAGCAAAGCGGATATTCAAACCGGCTTCTAAAAAGTCGAAATAATTATAAATTTTATCATCTACATCAAATTCATAAAAATAAGTAGGGTGTACCGATTGATGAGAAAAAGACGGAGTAAGGGTTAAGGTATGTATGGGTTTGGTTTGGAGACTCAACTTGTGCATTTCCACTTTATCAAATCGGCTCAACTTGAAATTCCTGAAATTATCGGAAGATAACAAAGAAAACTGTTCGTTGAAGAAAGCACCCGGTTCCAACACATCTTTATTATAATCATAACGGATAAAATGATTTTGGTAATGGTCGAAAAATAAGCTTGCATTTCCACCGTATTTTAATCCTTTATCTTTAAATCCATAAGCCACATAGCCTCCAAGTTTCACATAACGTGACAACCGATTATTGGTGTGAGCACGCAATCCTAATCGAAAACCTTCATAATTATTATAATTCAAAAAATCACTAATCGGGAAGCTGATTTTTCCCCATGAAATACGTCCCATTAATAATTCTTTGATATTTCTGGTGTGTAGTTCCAAATTATCGGCTTTACTTATACTATCAATAATTTCATAGGTTTTCATATCTTGTTCCGTAAAAGGTACTTGTCGATATTTTTGCAACATTTCATCCTGATTTTTATAGGCATCAGGAGCATACTTGAAAGCTATGGCCGAATTGATGTCAATGTCTTCATTTCCATTAATTGATACATCAAATAAATATCTTTTTCCAATACCTTTTATAACAGATTGATATCCGGGGGTGTTTGCTACGGAAATGAAAGATAGTGTCATTTTGGCATTTAATTGAGAAGGAAACCAATATTTATTATCCACATATTGATAATTTTGTTCGATTACAATTTCAGTTCCAACATTTTTTTCCTTTTTTTCTTTGGCGGTAATGTTTTCAAAAGCCCAACCGTTAGAATTAATGGTAGCAACTCCTTCAACACCAGTAAAATTCACATTTTTTTTCGGATAATAAGAAATGATAAAGCTGGAGTCACAGGTTTGTGTATTAATCAGTGTATCTTGCATTACAAACCAATATTTATCTAAGCTTTCATTGGTAAATGGATTGACAAAAAACTTACTTCCAATATGTATTTTATCGCCATAAAAATCTGTTGGCTGCATTTGGGATAATAACAGATTGAATAACGGACTTTTAAATCCTGACATTTTGGACGATAGTACCTTTTCTTGTTTTTTTTGAGGTTTAAGGTAACTAACTTCTGTAATATTTTCAATTAAGAAAAAATGTTGTGTATCCAATAATTCTTTGATTTCAATATTTACACTATCAGCATGGGTGATAGGATTTTCTTTAATAAGACTGTCGTGTGGTTTGTCGGAAGTAAAGTAAAATTTGTCATAGGCTTTGTACAGATATTTATCCAGTTGTTCCACTCTGTGTTTTTTCATGTTTTTCGATAAGTTCTTTACAATGCGTAGGGCAGGATCATCCTTTTCAGTAATAATTACTTCATTTAGTTCGAAAGCAACTTCTGTAAGTAATATTTTTTGAGGTTTGTTAAGGGTAGGGGAGATGGTTCTCTTTTCATATCCCACAAAACTAATGGTAATACTATCTACTTTTTGTTGGGTTTCAAAGGTATATCTGCCATCAATATCGCTGATTAATCCCTGATGTTTAGAGTATCTGATATTGGCAAAAGCAATCGGATTTTTTGTTTTTTTATCCAAAATTTGTCCGGAATAAGAATATTGTCCGAAAAGATAAACAGACAATAGAAGATAGGTTATTGTGAGAATATATTTTTTTGCCATATTAAATTGTATTTGTTGAAAAATACCTGATTTTGCAAGTATTTAGTGTATTTATATTAAAGATAAACTACAAATTTACCCCATTTTTAGGAATAAAAGTATAGAAAATGGATAGAAATATATTTTTTTTACATCATGTTGTGCTTTGTCATTTTTTTTGTTTTAGTATTTTATAAAACCCTTATAGGTATAATGTTATATGTAATTTATTTGTGATATTTCTAATATAATAGTGAACTTAAAATAGGTAACTATTTGATTTTTAATTAATTTTTATGTGTTAATAGTTGTTGGTTAAGTAAAAAGAGTTACCTTTGCAATGTTCAAGTAGAACACCTACAGATTTTAAGGTAGCATTTAGTAAGTTAGTTTTTTGAGTTTACTCTTCTTGTCTTTATTTATTTCATCATTACTTTATTATTAATTACAAATAGTTCTAAACATTTTAGAATTATGTATTTAGGCGTTTTCCTTAAATAAAAATTATTTAACAACTTAAAAATTTAGTAAAGATGCAAGAAGGCACAGTAAAATTTTTCAACTACTCAAAAGGATTTGGGTTTATTACTCCATCAGAAGCAGGAGAAGACATTTTTGTTCACAATTCAGGATTAATTGATGACATCAGAGAAAATGATAAAGTTCAGTTTAATACAGAACAAGGAAGAAAAGGATTAAATGCTGTTGATGTTAAGATTATAGATTAACAATGAGTGTATTCTAAAGGCTGAGGTTTTTAGAGAATACCATAAGCATAAAACTATTGTTAGAAATTCTTCTTATAATATGACTAGTCCTGAATAAGCGTTACAGATTTATAGGACAAAAATACAAATTAATTTAATTAGATAGTTATCGGGCTAGCCCGATAACTATCTTTTCT
>PDWJ01003077.1_pt1 | contig 25038 bp, 20 predicted proteins | sample 1430881 | NCBI WGS metagenome assembly PDWJ01 (sample SAMN01162460, study PRJNA174530) | Oral metagenome, whole genome shotgun sequencing project. | biome: Marine environment; feature: Marine mammal; material: Swab sample of the gingival sulcus; isolation source: swab sample of gingival sulcus...
AGCCCAATTTCTGATCAAAAGTATTTCTCCGGATAAATTACCTGTGTTCAGAGAAAAAGTATTGGCAGATTATGAAATTGAATGTCAAAAAAGCCTTGCTGAAAGTCAAAGTTTGGCAAAACTGGGGCCTGTTTTAGGATTGATGGGAACATTGATTCCTATGGGACCGGCATTGGTGGGGCTGGCTTCAGGGGATATAGCCTCTATGGCGTCAAATATGCAAGTTGCTTTCTCTACTACAGTTATAGGATTACTGATTGGAGCAGTGGGCTTTGTGATCATGCAGGTGAGACGCAGATGGTGTGCTGAAGATTATAATACGCTGGAGTATGTGATAGATTTGATCAACCTGGAAAGACAAAAAGAGGCAAAAACCACTAAATAATTGTTATCAGATACGAGCGTATGATTATGATAGTGCTGTCTGTTGTCTTTCACAAACTGATGAAAAGATATAAACATGTGAAACAGGCATGAGATAAAATACCATTACAAAAGTCCGATAGACTGGGAGGACTGTAACAGGTGATTTTCAAACAATAAAAACATAAAACAGATGAAAAGACGCAATAGATTTAATTCAGAGGATGATTTTGATCCCGTAAGCACGGTTGCCAACCTCTTTGATGTAGCTATGGTCTTTGCTGTAGCATTAATGGTCGCACTTGTGACCCGTTATAAAATGACCGAAATGTTTACCAAGGAAGATTTTACAATGGTAAAAAATCCGGGGAAAGAAAATATGGAAATTATCACCAAAAAAGGTGAAAAAATAGAACGTTACAAGGCCTCTGATAACGATCAGTCCAGTGGTAAGTGCGAAGTGTAATCATAACCACAATCAGTAGCGATTTCTGTGATTGTTCTATTGGTTTCTAATAATAATCGTTTTGCCAGAGTCATTTTATGCTCAAACAAATAACCGTAAACTGTTGTGTCAAACAATTCTTTAAAGCCTTTCTTTAGTTTCTTTTCATTAATACCTGCTTTTATGGATAAATCTCTGATGCTTGGCGGATGGTGTAAGTCTGACAATAGAATAAATGCGGCTTCATGTATTTTATCTTTGTCCTTTTGAAGGATTATAGTTTTTTTTTGTTGGTACGTGTAGCAAACATTTTGGGAATGAAAAAACAAACTCAACAATTCTAAAACTTTTGCATCTGTATAGACAGTACTGCAATTGCCCATGATTTTGCTGTTTTCTATCTGCGATAAAATAGAATATACTTCTGGCGGTGTATTTGTGTATTCATCAAAGAGATGAAAAGTTCCCTCTTTTTTATATTTATCATAAGTCTTACCAAAAATTTCGGGATATTGAGTGACGATGGTTTTAAAATAAGATATAGGAAAATACAATCTCTTACTTTCAAGCCATCGATCTTTAGCATAAAAGTCTTTATGCTCCGTATAATCATTAACGAATAAAAGATTACTGCTGTTTGAACGGTGTTTTTTAAAATCTCCCGCGTGAAAGTAATAATTCCCATCACCTTGTATAGTAATATCCAGAACAATATTTTCAATAATGGAGTTGTATCTTGTGATGATATCTTTTTCAAATACGGTCTTTTGCGAAGCCAGATAGACCTGTCCTCGCTTATGGATGTCTAACCGGAGACTGCCAATCTTGAGCCTGTTGACGTTTAAATCAGTTTTAAGAAAACGTTTTTGTTTGTTAAAAGCCTCATGCAAAGGACTCAAGTCAATTAGAATGTCACTAAAGTCTTTTTTATCACTAAAAGGTGAGTTCTTCATATTAAAATATTAGTCCTTTATGTTAAAAAACAATTAGACTTCATGCGTTATTTTTGCCCTGTTTATTTAAAAATATTCTAAATAACAAATATATAAAATTTTATAAGTAATTTTTAAAACTACTTTATATTCAAAAATCAATTTAAACTAACTACTCTGTATGAAAAAATCACAGTTTATTGCACTATTTTTTATAGGGTTTAGCGCAGCTCTATGGTCTCAGGATCATGCCTCAAATATTTCAAACCAACCAATCCAAACGGTTGAACACACGAAGAAAGCAGATAATCCTAATAGCCGATTCAAACTTGGAGTTTACGGTGAGGCTGTATTTGCCAGAAATTTTTACAGTAACAACTGGAAACGTTATTCGCAACCGGAACTTTATAAAGATGATCCTTCACATGGTAGAGCTGATTTACCTCACTTTGTGGTTATGATGAACTATGACTTCGGTAAAGGCTGGTCATTAACCACTGAATTAGAATTTGAACATGGAGGTGTCGGTAGTGCTATTGAAATAGAGGAAGAAGAAACCGGTGAGTTTGAATCTGAAATAGAAAAAGGAGGGGAATTTGTGTTAGAACAAATGAGTATTCAAAAAACCATAAGCCCTTTATTCAATATTAAATTAGGACATATTATAGTACCTGTTGGTGGCGTAAATACAAGACACGTTCCTGTCAAATTTTTTGGTAATTATCGTCCCGAAGGCAGTAGAACTATTATGCCAAACACCTGGCACCAAACAGGTATAAGTGTGTGGGGTAAAAAAAGAGACTGGCGTTATGAAGTTCAACTTTTACCGGGCTTAGACGCTTTTATGTTTTCAGACAGAGATTGGATAGGCAAAGGGGCTACATCAACTTTTGAGTTTAAGATTGCCAATAGCTATGCTGGTGTGTTGCGTGTAGACAATACATCAATCCCCGGATTGACATTAGGAGTGAGTGGTTATATAGGTAAAAGTGGTAATAACAGTTTAAAACAAGATAATTATAATCAAATAAACGGTATTGTAAGTATCGGTTCATTTGATTTTATGTATAATGATCATCATCTTTTAATAAGAGGAAGTGCGGACTACGGTAATCTGACTGATTCTGATAAAATAACTAGAGCTAATATAAATAATAGTAACGCCTCGCCCTCTCCCAAAACACCTGTAGCCAAGGCAGCGGCAAACCTTTGGGTGGAAGCCGGTTATAATTTGTTTGGTTTGTCCAACAACCCTAAGCTGTCAGATCAAAAACTCTATCTGTTCGGATTGTACAATTTTTATGACACTATGTATAAAACCGAGCCGACTATTTTAGATAATAAGAGATTTAAAAAGAATATATATGCCGTTGGATTAAACTATTTTCCGATTAACGAAGTTGTCATAAAAGCTGAATTTACATCCCGTATGTTTGATAAACCATACAACACCGAAAATTCATTTATTATAGGAGTTGCCTTTACGGGCTTATTAATAAAATAGATTTAATCTAATACCATCTGTAAAAATTCCGGAAAATAGGGAAGCAAAAATGAATATGATTCCTGCATTCAAAAGAGAATTAATAAGGTTCAACCAGAGGGTATTCAATCAGATATTTCAAGTTGACAGCACCATCAAAGCTTTGTGTTTAAGGATTAAACCTGAACAAATTCCGAAACGCTGTCTAAAATTACCAAATCATATAATAGAAATTTTAAAATTAAAACAATGAAACATTTAGTAAACAAACAAAATTTATTTGCATTAGTAATATTAGCCTTATTGGGTATAAACATTATCTCTTGTACTAAAGACGATGTAGAAAAACCTACAGCATTAGATCCTGCTATGGTAGCAGCCTTAGAGCAATATGTGGACAATGTCGTTATAGAGACATACAAGGATCTTGCAGATGCATCAATGGAAATGAACGAAGCTGTAGCTAAGCTAAACACACCGGGTGGTATAACAGAAGCTAACGTTGCAGCAGCATGTGAATTATGGATTAAATCTCGTAAATACTGGGAACAAAGTGAAGCCTTCTTGTTTGGTGCTGCAGGAGATTACAATATTGACCCGCATATTGACTCTTGGCCATTAGATCAGACACAATTGGATAATTTGTTGAGCAATGAAACCATCATGGAAAATTTTGATGCTGACTATGCCGCAGAAAATCTGGCTGGAGGTTTATTAGGTTTTCATGCTGTAGAATATGTTATCTTTAGAGATGGTGGTCCCAGACCTTTTGCTGAGATTACTGAAAATGAAGGTAAATATGCCGCTGGAATCGCCGAAGATCTTATGAGAAACACGATACGATTAGAAGCCGCATGGGCAGGTATGGAAAATATAACCAGTGAAAAACAAACCATACTTACTGACAATGAACTTGAACCGACGAGAAACTATGGCGATGAGTTAAAAGCGGCAGGAGTTGAAGGAAACAGAAAATATCCAACCCTAAAATCAGGTTTTGAAGAGGTTTTCAACGGTGCTATCGGTATTGCTGACGAAGTTGGTAATGCCAAAATTAGTGATCCTGTAGAATCAGGTAATGTGTTAGATGTAGAGTCTTGGTATAGTTGGAATTCACTTACAGATTTTCAGGACAATATTGTCAGTATCGAAAATGCTTATCTCGGAGGTGTAGAAGATAAAAGAGATGAAACCAAGTCTATAAGTGCTCATATTAAGAAGTTAAATCCTACAGTAGATGCGGAATTAAGAGCAGCTATTGACAGTGCAATAGTTGAAATACAAGGTATAGGTGAACCGTTTAGAGATCACCTTAATCAAGAAGACACAGAAGCGGCTGTTGCAGCCTGTAATGCATTGATGGAAAAACTTGAACAAGCAAAATCTCTTTTAAACTAACCTTATTAGGAGTGAAAAGGCTTAATATTATTCTCCTATAGAAGATTTTCTTCTTTAGGAGAATAATACGTTTAATTGAGGGATAGTATCATAAATATCAAAACTAATAGGTGATGAAAAAAATAAATAACAACAGCCATTATATTTTTTTGTTTATAGTGATAATATTGACTCTTTTTTCATGTAAAAGAGATGTAATGGAAGCACCTGAAAGACTGCCGGATTTAGAAAACCGCTATTTACCTGGTGGTGGTACGACTATCAATGCACTAGGATCTTTTTCATTTGATAATCCGGCGCCGAATCTCAATGCTGAAAACGAAGCAATACATCTGCAGGGTGATGCCGAGTTTGAAGCCGAATTTACGGCTGCACCTGCACCGATAAATGCCGGTCTGGGGGTACAATTTAATAACACCTCATGTCTCAAGTGTCATCCCAGTGATGGAAGAGCCCCATTCCCTACAGGGAATATTAATCAGTTTAGTGGATTCTTCTTGAGAACAAGCATTCCCGGTGAAGGTATGCATGGAAGCCCGAACCCCGTTCCCGGATTTGGAGACCAATTACAAAATCAGGCGGTTTTAGGTTATCAACCTGAAGTGCAATTTACAGTAGTATACGAAGATCTACCTGTTACATTTGCTGATGGAACTGTGGTAACACTTAAAAAACCTGTTTATGGGGTAACAGATACTTACATGGACTTCCCATCAGATGCTATGATTTCACCCCGTATAGGGCCTCAAATGTACGGCCTGGGACTACTCGAAGCCATACCGGAGGCAGATATTCTTGCCCGTCAGGACATAGATGATGCTGATGGAGACGGTATATCTGGTAAAGCCAATTATGTGTGGGATCCTGAGACAAACTCTACAAGGTTGGGAAGGTTTGGGTGGAAAGCCAATACACCTACTGTTCTGGTACAAGCTGCCGGTGCATATAACGGTGATATGGGAGTGACAAACTATCTTTTTCCAGTTGAGAGCAGTTATGGACAGTCCAATGGTGAACAGAACTTGAATGACGATCCTGAAATTGCTGATGAGATTCTGGACAATGTGACACTATATTGTCAAACATTAGCCGTGCCCGCTGCCCGAGATTTAGAAAATCCGATGGTAGTTAGAGGTTATAATCTATTTGAAGAAGCCAAATGTTCTAAGTGCCATATCAGTACGGCACAACAAACAGGAGTTATACCGGATATTCCTGCCATATCTAATCAGAGAATTTACCCTTTTACTGATATGTTACTCCATGATATGGGTGAAAACCTTGCTGATGGCAGACCGGATTATCTTGCCAATGGTAGAGAATGGCGTACACGTGCACTATGGGGCATAGGTCTAATATACTCTGTCAACGGACACACCGATTTTTTACATGATGGCAGAGCAAAATCAATAGAAGAAGCCATATTATGGCATGGAGGAGAAGCTGAAGAGTCCCAGCAATTCTACCGGGAGCTTTCTGAAGAAGATAGAAAGGCAATGATTGCCTTCTTAGAGGCGATTTAGGAGAAACCGTTTTTAATCTAAACTAAAATTTTTAATTTGAGAGCGTTCATTACGAATTCTCTCATTTTTTTTATACCTCATTTAAGGGATGTCAGGTGTGAAAAATAATCTTATCAAGGTATTGTGAACACTGTTCTTTTTACCTATTTTTGTCATATAAAGTGAGTTTTTCATTTAAACGTTATAGTCAAGCTATGCAGGTACAAAAAACCAACATAAGACAAACGATTTTACAGTCCGCAAGGCATGAATTTTTAGAACATGGTTTTAAAGATGCATCGATGCGGCGTATTGCCAGAATGTCCAATGTAACCTTAAGCAATATCTACAATTACTTTAAAAATAAAGATGAGATATTTTATGAAGTTTTACGTCCGTTACTGGAGACATTTGAAAAGTTGACTGATGAACACAACAATAGAGATCATATAACCATAGATGTTTTCACCATGAAATCATATCAACGGGAAATGATAGATGGATTGATGATCATTCTCGGTCAATACAGAGCCGAATTAAAACTATTGTTGTTTCAGGCCAGTGGTTCATCTTTAGAGAATTTCAGGGATACTTTTACTGATAGCCAAACCATCAAAAGTCAGGAGTACATGTTACTGATGAAACAAAAATACCCCGAAATTAATACAGATGTTTCTACTTTTTTTATCCATACGATGACTTCGTGGTGGTTAACATTGGTTGGCGAAATTGTGACGCATGACGAATTGTCGAAAAACGATATAGAACACTTTGTGTCCGAATTTGTAGCTTTCAGCAATGCCGGTTGGAAGCGATTAATGCAAGTTTAAAATATTATTTTTTTGAACAATATTGAACATTGTTCTTTTTTGATTAATCAGGATTAACATAAACATTATTTAACAAGACCATACAATTAACAGAATAAATGACAACACATCAACATACACATCAGCATCATAAGCATACGCATCATCATCACCATCATCATGATACTGCTACCATGAGTAACCGGAAACTGCTGTGGGTAACCCTGCTCAATTTCTCGATTACTATAGTGCAAATCATAGGCGGGCTGATAGCCAATAGTCTTTCATTACTTTCAGATGCTTTACACAATCTGGGGGATTCATCAGCCATTTTTATAGCTTTTTTAGCAGGAAAGCGCAGTCGGAAATCCCCGGATATGCAACATACTTTTGGCTATAAACGTATTGAGATTCTGGCTGCATTATTCAATGGCATAGTTTTGATTGCCATCTGTATATTTCTATTCTTTGAGGCCTATGAACGTTGGTTAAACCCCGAACCAATCAAAGGTGCTATTATGCTTGTAGTAGCTGTATTTGGGTTGTTGGCAAATCTCATTTCTGTATTAGTACTCAATAAGGATAAGGACCATAACCTCAATGTCAAAGCGGCCTATTTGCATCTTATGGGTGATACACTGTCATCTGTAGCTGTTATTATGGGAGGGATTGCCATATGGATTTGGAAAATATATTGGATAGATCCCTTGATTACCGTATTGGTTGGCATATATATCATTTGGCATACCTGGGGAGTGGTCAAACAAACCGTCGATATATTGATGCAAAATACGCCTGATGATATTGATCTGGACGAGATAAAAACCTCAGTTGAGAACATTGAAGGTATAGACAATATGCATCATGTTCATGCCTGGAGATTGAACGATACACAAACGCATCTGGAAGCACATATCAACCTTAAAAACAATGTAGATATGAAAACAATGATGCAAATAAAAGGTGAAGCAGAACATCTGCTCCGGGAGCATTTTCACATCCATCACCTCACTTTACAATTAGGTTATGAATGTTGTGAAGGGAACCATTTATTAATCAATAATGAACATAGTAATTGACTGTAAAGTTTTATAATCATGATCTATTCAAGCGTAAATAATACTAAGTAAAATCCTGGTGTAGTCACAGGTTTACCTCCTACTAGTCCTGCAGTCAGATATGTATTTTTAAATATTGATTAATGACTAGCTATTAAATTCTAAACCCTGACTATCAACAACTTAAGAAAGTAATAAAAACTATTTAACAATTATCAAGCAGGTATGGAACAAAAAGAAACATTCTGGTCTAAAACCGCCAATGATTTTGAAGAAAAAAACAATATGATTATCGGTGAGGAAAGTATGCAGATTGTATTAGATACTTTGGGTAAAGAAACTAATCTGGGAGACACATTGGAATTGGCATGTGGTAACGGTACTTACTCGAAAACCTTGTTTAACAACGCTGATACACTGACCTGTACTGATTTCTCGGAAGAAATGGTAACAGAAACCAAGCGAAGATTAAAGGATTTTCCGGATATCCAAATAGAACAAGCCAATTGTTTTCAATTGCAATATGCGGATGATAGTTTCGACACTGTTTTTATGGCCAATCTCTTACATATAATACCCAAGCCTGAAAAAGCACTTGATGAAGCCAGTCGTGTTTTAAAACCAAACGGACAGATTATTACTTTGGATTTTACAACTCAAGGCATGAAGTTTATGGACAAAATGCGCATGCTGTATTTGTTTCTGAAATTTTATGGTAAGCCACCCAAGGGAGGTAAAAATATTGGCGATAAGAAACTGAAGGTAATGTTTGAAAACACAGGTTTAAAAGTGGAGTTTTCAAAAATAATCGGAGCAAAGTCAAAAGCAGTATTCGGAAAAGCATCTAAAATTAAAAGTTCAGATTAGTTAATGGCTAACAGCTAAAAGTAAAAAACTAAAAAAATGACAAACGACAAAAAATTTTGGGATGCTCAGGCAAAGAGGTATGATAAACTCATAAAGGTTTTGTTTAATAAGTCATATCAAATGATGTTTGAATTTATAAAACAACCTTTGACAAGAGATATGCAAGTTTTGGAAGTAGGTACAGGTACGGGACTTGTTGCAAAAGAAATATCCGACAAAGTCAAAAGTATCGAAGCAACAGACTTTTCAGAAGAAATGATTACTGTAGCCAAGGGTGCTGAATATGCATCAAATATCAATTTTTCGTGCGCTGATATTTTTGATTTGCCTTTTGAGGATCATCAATTTGATACTGTAATAGCTTCGAATATTTTGCATATTATTCCTCAGCCCGAAAAAGCAATGCAAGAAATCAAAAGAGTACTGAAACCCGAGGGTTTAATCATTGCACCGGTTGTTTTATGGAAAGGATTGTCTTTCTTCGGAAGAATACAGAAGTTCTTTATGAAGAAAAAGAATTTTCCGTTGCAAACCGAATGGAACGAAACGACCTATAAGAATTTCATTGACAATAACGGATTTACAATTTTAAATTTCAAAAAGATCAAAGCAACTTTTCCAATAGCATGCGTGCTTGCAGAAAAACGTTAATCGTAACAAATGCCAAGAATGTGTAAAGAACACCATAAATTCTTGGCGAACCTTGAGAGCAGTCAATAAAAAATACGTATAAAATAATAGCCAAAGATAATGGCAAAAAAACAACATAAAAATGGATAAAATAAAATCGAATTTAAGCCATGTACCCGAAACATTGTTGATTCCATTGAGGGCAAGAAGCAATGAGAGCAAATTGCAAAACGGCATTATCAATGACCCTAAATCTACTGAGATTATTAATCAAATAGAGTCTAATGTGTCGGAAAAAGGCGAGGTGTCAATTTGGTCGCAAAAAGGCGTAGCTGTTCGTACCGAAATTTTAGACGAATTGACCAATGCTTTTTTAGAAAAATACCCTGATGGTGTTGTTGTCAATTTAGGTTGCGGCTTGGATACCCGCTATTATCGTCTGAATAACGACAAAGTACAATGGTTTGATTTAGATGTACCCGAAGCTATCGAATTACGAAAAAACTTTTTTCAAGAAACTGAAAATTTTCAGTTTATCAGTAAATCGGTATTGGATTTTTCATGGCACGAGCAAATTCCCAAAACCAAGCCCATTTTATTTATAGCTGAAGGTTTATTCATGTATTTTACCGAAGACGAAGTAAAATCTATCTTAAAAAATATAGCGGATAATTTTCCAAATACCGAAATTATTTTTGAAGCCATGTCACCCTTTATTGCCAAAAACTCCAACAAACACGCTGATGTAAAAAAATACGATGCTGTTTTTAAATGGGGGATTAAAAGCGGCAAAGAAATAGATTATTGGAATATAGGCGCAAAATTTATCAATGAGTATTTTTATAATCGCCATTTAGATAAAATACCTTTTGCTATGCGTATGACGTTTCGTTTGTTCCCGTTTTTTAGAAAATCAATGAAAATTGTGCATCTAAAATTTAACAAGACAAGAGTATAATAATTGCAAATAGCTGACAACAGAAAGCAAATATGGAAAAAATTCTTGTGACATATTTTTCAGAATCCGGTTCGACCAAAGAAATGGCAGACATAATAGCACAGTCTATCGATATTGCTGTCATTGACATTAAACCTGTAACAAAAGTACAACACTTGGATTATGATGCTATAATCATAGGCTCACCCAATTGGTATGGGAAACCGGCACCAACAGTCATTAAATTCTTAAAAAGATACGAAAATGAATTAGCAAAACTTCCCATTGCTTTTTTCTTTTCGTGTATGGATTGTTATCAAACTGAGCATTTAAAACAAACGGATATGTTAGTCTATTGCGATAGTCATTTTAAAAATCAAGTCATAAAGACAGCAAAGATTTCATCTTGGGAGAAAAGTCATGCAACAGCCACGTATCTTAATAATTTACAAAAAATCAGTAATAATTTGAATATTAAGTCATTGGCTTTTTTTAAAGGACGTCTGAATTTTAAAAAATTATCTTTTTTTAATGCTTTGGTGATGCGATTTATTAGTCTTATCAATAGAAAAATAAAGCAAGGTGATTATTATAAGCAACAAGACCTTCTTGAGTGGAGTAGAGCTTTAGAAAAGGTCTTTTCAGAAAGTTAAGGCCGACAGCCAAAAACCAAAAGTTAAATAAAAAATGACAGATATAATTATTATATCGGTAGTTGTCTTAGCAAGTATTACTAATATGATTGCAGATGTGTTATTAGCATCAGGCAAAAATCATAAAGTAAAAAAACAAAGTCGTATCGATATAATAAAAAATACACCGGACAGGCATTTATTCTTATCTGCATATATCGGTTCTGTATCTATATGTCTGTGGTTAATTGTATTGTATTATTTGGTGAGAATACCTGATGGTAAAGCAAGTATAGTGATATGGACATTTTCCATTTATATTTCTTTTGTCATGACATTTCATGTTGTGTGTTCATTTATATTCTACATCGTAAAATATGACGAAAGTAAATTCCAAACCTTTAAAAAGATACTTACTTTTTTTATGGTTATGTGTACGGTGTTTTCTTTGGCCTATACAATGTCAATGTTGTACTTAGCGCAACAAGGAACTATACAGATGAATATTTGGCAAATTCTGACACTTCCGTTTTTCAGTATGATAATTATCCAATTCGGTTTAGGAAATTTACTCAGTAAAATTCCTCATTTCAGCTCCATTGCAGGGACCTTGGGGATGTTAGTAGCATTAGTATCAACTATTAGCATTTTTATTTAGAAAAGAAATTGCAAGATGGGATATTGAAGACAGAAAGAGTAACAGCTAAAAATCAAAACAAATGTAAAACCTTAATAAAGCTATATGATAACTTCAGACGCTAAAAATAAACACATGAAAACCATTAATTATTTAGTCTTAGCTTTAATTGCTTTGTTGTTAGTTTCATGTTCTGCCAACAAAAAAACGACAGAATCAGAAACGCCCACTTTGACTAGTAAAATGCGGGCAAGTCATATCATATATGGCGTTGATGATTTGCACAAAGCTGTTAAAGAATGGCAAGACAAAGGGTTTTATGTAGAATACGGACAAGATACTAAAGATGCCAATGCCTTGATCTATTTTAGCGAGGGTCCGTTTATTGAATTATTAAATGCCAAATACGTTTCAAATTTTGATAAAAAAATTCTAACTCTTTTAGGGTGGAAACCCTTGGTTGAAAGGATGTCTAATACCAAAATAATGAATAAAAATATCGGGGCATTTTGTATCGAAAAAGACGCCGGAACTCTTGATGAAGAAATCAAATGGTTAGAAAAGAAATATAACGAAAAAGGATTTTATTGGAAAAAAGTAAAAAGAAACGACACCAAGGGCAACAAACTGAGATGGAAACTCTTTTTTCCCAATAATTTAGGATTACCTTTTTTGATGTCTTATTATGAAAACGCAGACCCGAAACCGAAAAACTTTGTTCACCCAAATGGGGTAATAGGGATAAAAACATTAACATTGGTAACAGATAAAAACTCGATTAAAATCTTAAAAGAATTAGTTGATGACAAACGTATTAGGTATGAAGTAGGAGACAGGGAGGCTGAAGTGGTTAATATCGAATTTGAATACAAAAAATAACACATTTACAGCTTGTTATTCAGAATTTCACTTAACTGATTGGTATAGGAAACCAACATGACTAACATCAAACACCAAAACAAATGAAACCTAAAAAAAAACAATCAATCCTAAAACAATTGACCCCCTATGCCGGGAATAAGAAATATCTGTTCCTGTTATCGTTAATCTTATCAGCACTGTCTGCCGTTCTCGGGTTGCTGCCTTTTGTGTTTATTTGGCTTATTACCAAAGAAATTTTTGCAGACACGGCTAATATCACATTCCAAAGTGTCAGTTTTTATGCTTGGATGACGCTTGCATCTGCTTTTGCGAGTATGTTGGTTTATTTCTTTGCCTTGATGTCATCGCATTTAGCGGCATTTCGTGTGGAAGTGGGAATGCGTAAATTCGGGATGCGTAAAATAATCAATATGCCGCTTGGCTTTTTCGATAAAAATCAAAGCGGTAAAATGCGTAAAATCATTGACGACAATGCCAGTCAAACCCATACCTTTTTGGCACATCAATTACCCGATGCAGCATCGACCATCATCGCTCCGCTAATAATATTAGTGTTTATGTTTGTGGTAGATTGGCGTATGGGATTAGTCTTGCTTATTCCCATCGTCTTGGGTGTTGTAAGTATGAGTTTTATGATGAGTACTTCGGGTAAGAAATTTCAGCAAGCCTATTTCGATGCTTTGGAAGAAATGAGTAGCGAAGCTGTAGAATACGTGCGTGGCATTCCCGTTGTAAAAACATTCGGACAGAGTGTGTATGCCTTTAAGCGTTTTGTGGGTAGTATTACCCGATACCGCGACATGGTTACCGCTTATACCGTGATGTGGCAAAAACCTATGGCGTTTTATCAAGTTATTATGCAAAGTGCAGCCTTTTTCTTGGTGCCTTTTGCAATTTTATTCATTACCAATGGTGGTGAACTAACCACGGTATTGACAGATTTTATTTTTTATCTTCTCATTGCTCCGAGTTTTACGCTCTTGTTTATGCGAAGTATGTATTTTCAAAATTATGCCAATATGGCAAAAGAAACCATCGACCGTTTTGATGCTACTTTGGATTTTCCCGAGATGATATTTAAAGAAGAAAGTGAAAAACCACAAACATATGATTTGGAATTTAAAGAGGTTAAATTTGCTTATCCCAATGCCAAAACAAATGCGGTGGATGGCATCAGTTTTAAGGTGAACGAAGGTGAAACCGTAGCCTTAGTAGGTGCTTCGGGTGGCGGGAAAACTACTATTGCCCGTTTGGCGGCTCGCTTTTGGGATATTCAATCTGGTGAAATACTTATTGGGGGACACAATATTAAAGATTTATCACGTAAAAACCTGATGGATAGCGTGTCTTTTGTATTTCAGAATACTAAACTATTCAAGAAATCATTGCGGGATAATATCACCTATGGCAGAGAAAATGCCGATGAGCAATCCATACAGAGCGCCATAGATTTGTCGCAAAGTCGTGAGATTATCGACAATCTGCCGGATGGATTAGAAACGCATATCGGTAAAAAAGGAACATATCTGTCGGGAGGTGAGCAACAGCGTATTGCATTGGCACGTGCCATATTAAAAGACGCCCCTATTGTGTTGTTAGACGAAGCCACCGCATTTGCCGACCCTGAAAATGAGCATTTAATCCAACAGGCATTGCATGAGTTAAGCAAAAACAAAACAACCCTGATGATTGCCCACCGGTTAACCAGTGTTCAAAACGTAGATAAAATTTTGGTAATCGATAAAGGCAAAATTGTAGAACAAGGAAAACACGAAGAATTGATGTTGCAATCAGGTATTTATAAACAAATGTGGGAGGAATATCAAAAATCGGTTGCATGGACGGTGGTGTAGGGGCGAATAATCATTCGTCCTTTATCGGCGAATAATTTTTCGCCCAAATATTTGACAAATTAAATATGTAAAATGAATAAGACAAATAAATACAATCCCGGAAAACACCATCGTAAATCAATACGATTGCGTGGTTATGATTATTCGCAACCCGGATTATATTTTGTAACAATATGTTGTCAAAACAGACATCATTTATTTGGTAAAATAGAAAAGGGAATAATGATATTAAATGATGCGGGACAAATTGCAAATAATTGTTGGTTGGAAATTCCAAAACATTTCCCAAATGTCATTTTACATTCATACGTTATAATGCCAAATCACGTACACGGAATTATTGAATTGATTGAAACAAATACGTCCAATGTATGGGCGAAAATTTTTTCGCCCATACGACCAAACGGAACATCAAAAACCGTTGGTTCAATTATTCGTGGATTTAAAATTGGTGTAACCAAATGGATGAGAAAAAATACAAATACATATAATGTTTGGCAACGTAATTATTACGAACACATTATTCGCAATGATAAATCATATCAAACCATTACCGAATACATTATGAATAATCCCATAAATTGGGAAAAAGATAAATTTTTTACAGGATAATTCATACGGGCGAAAGATTTTTCGCCCCAACCAAAAACATAAAAATCATGATAGCATATTTTCAAAACAGATTCGCACTCAGTAAAGAAGGGGCAAAAGACCTGCGAGGAGCAATCATCGCTCATATTTTTCTAAACCTTAGTTATATATTACCAATCATGGCAGCATTTGCCTTTTTGGACGATTATATAAGGCATTGGCAAACGGGCAGTCCGTTAGAACGAGGCATATGGTTTTATGTCGTCTTTGCTGTGGTGGCATTTGTGGTGATGCTTATAATTGCCTATATAGATTACGGTAAGACCTATACCAAAGTGTATAAAGAAAGTGCCGGCAGGCGAATCAAACTGGCAGAAACACTACGAGAATTACCTATGGCATTTTTCGGCAAAAAAGACATGTCCGATTTAAGTGCCACCATCATGGAAGATGCCACCCAAATAGAGACACTGTTTTCTCACGCCGTACCGCAAATTTTTGCATCTGTCTTTAGCGCTTTGCTTATGGCTGTGGCCATGTTTGTATATAATTGGCAGATGAGTTTAGCCATGTTTTGGGTAGTACCGGTGGGGTTTTTAGTGTTTTTCTTATCTCGTAAACTAATGAATAGAGATTTTGTTGCCCTCTATCATCAAAAGCGTATTATTACTGACCAGATACAAGACGGTATGGATATGGTGCAGGAAATAAAATCCTACAATAACGAAGCGGATTATTTACAAGATTTAGAGACAGAGTTGGACAAATATGAAAAAATGATGATTAAGGGTGAGCTTGTAGGAGGTTCGTTGATAAATCTCTCACATTTTATGCTGAAACTCGGTTTGCCAAGTGTAATTTTCGCAGGGGCTTTTATGCTTTCGCAAGGCACTATTAGTCTGTTTACTTATTTGGTATTTTTAATTATTGTAGGCAGTATTTATAATCCGTTTATGGAAACAATGGGACATATGGCTTTGTTGTCATTTCTTAATGTTCGCATCAAACGAATGAAAGAAATGGACAATATGCCTCGTCAGACAGGGCGAACCGATTTTGCACCCAAAAATTTCGATATTGAATTTAAAAACGTTGATTTTTCGTATGAAGAAGGACAGCAAACCTTGCATAATGTGAGTTTTACTGCCAGGCAAGGCGAAGTCACTGCTTTGGTAGGACCATCGGGAGGCGGCAAAAGTACTTCTGCAAAACTGTCAGCACGCTTTTGGGATATAGATCAGGGACAAATCACACTTGGTGGTGAAAATATTTCAGAAATAGAGCCCGAAACCTTGCTGAAAAACTATTCTATTGTATTTCAGGATGTCGCCCTGTTCAATGCCAGTGTCATGGAAAATATCCGTCTGGGACGTAAAGACGCCACTGATGAAGAAGTGAGAAAAGCAGCGAGAATGGCACAATGCGAGGAGTTTATCAATAAACTGCCTGAGTCTTATGACACTGTGATAGGTGAAAACGGTGAGCGCTTGTCAGGAGGCGAGCGTCAGCGTATTTCTATTGCCCGTGCCTTATTAAAAGATGCCCCAATTATTCTGTTAGATGAAGCTACGGCCAGTTTAGACGTGGAAAATGAAACAAAAATACAAGCCGGAATATCAGAGTTGATTAAAAACAAAACAGTATTGATTATTGCCCACCGTATGAGAACTGTTGCCAATGCCCATAAAATAGTGGTGCTAAAAGAAGGTAAGGTAATCGAAACAGGTACGCCTTCAGAACTAATAAAACAAAACGGAGAATTTGCTGGAATGGTGGAAAGACAAAAGAAGAAACATTAATAACAGAATGTCAGAAGAGGTCTGATATTCTGATGTATAAAATATGACGATATAATTTAGAAATACTATTTAAAGAATCTACTAACATTTAATGATCAAATAAAATGAAAGTACAACAGATCAACAACAAATTTCGAAAATTCGGAGAGTTTCAGATGAAAAACAGATGGCTGTTGATAATCATAGCTGTCATTTTTGCAGCGGTAGGTATAGCCGGATTAAAACATCTGTAGGCACAGAGGAGGGTATTCAGGTGATTAACCCTTTTGAAAACGGCATACCCGAAGACCCTGCAGAATTGGAGCGTATTCGTGAATTGGTGTTGTCCAGACGGGCATTAGCTAATAAAATAGTCTCTGACGACTGTACCGAAACCATTTTGATGTTGTCACTCAATGAGTTTCCACCCGAAGAGGTTTGGAGTAAAGAAACAACTTTAGATCCTGTATTTCAGGCAGGTGAACCTGCGGTGCGTATCCTTACATCTGAGCGCTATCAGAGTGATGATTATACGCTAAATCCTGCAGGATTGCCCTATACCGAAACCGAAGAGCGTGATTTCTTTGGCCCTGAAATGCAAAAACGTATAGGCATCATATTTATATCTATGATTGTATTGTTAATGTTGATGGTACGTTCGTTCAAAGGTGTTATAGCGCCGGTGTTTACTATTTTTGTGGCGGGAGCCTCTGTTTTTGGATTTATGGGATGGTTGGGTATTGGTTTTGATCAAAATATGGTCATGTTGCCGGCGCTGTTGCTGATTGCATTATCTGTTGCTTATTCTATTCACTTGATTAATGCCTTTAAGCGTTTCCTTAATCAGACAGGCAATCGTAAAGAGGCGGCAATATTGGCAGTAGAAGAAACCGGTTGGCCACTTATGTTTACAGCTATTACCACCATAGGTTCGGTGGTGTCTTTTGCTACCGTAGGTATTCCCACCATTACATGGGTTGGTTTGACGTGTGGCGCATCAGTATTGGCAAACTATCTGTTTGTTATTGTACTACTGCCTATTATTTTAAGTTTTGGGAAAGATAAAGAGATACAGCCTGAATCTGTGAAAAACACCGGATTTTTGGATGCCTTTTTATTGTCTTTGGGCAACTGGGTGGTCAGTCATAAAAAATCTATCTTAATAGTTTACACACTTGTAGTGGTAGCTTTAGTCCCAGCTCTGTTTAAGGTATATGTTGACATGGATGTTTTTGAGGCTATGGGGAGAAAAGTACCATATATCAACAGGGTATATAACCTTACACATTCTAAATTGGGGTCTTATTTATCCTATAATGTGTCGATTGATTTTAAAGAAGAAGATGCCATCAAATCACCTGAGGTACTTAAAAACTTAGATGTCTTGGTTGATTCAGTCAGTCGTTTTGAATTGACTAAAAAAGTAAAAAATAACACTTCAGTATTTTCTGTTCTGGATATTATCAAAGAGATGAATCAAACGTTGAACGGTGATAGTATTCAGTATCATAAGGTCCCTGATACACGTGAAGAAGTGGCCCAAATGTTGTTGTTGTATGAAATGTCAGGTGGGACAAAATCTTTTAATTGGATAGATGAAGAATACTCAATGATGCGTGTTCAAGTGCCTATGTATAAGTTTCAAGCCAAAGAGATACCGGTAGAATTGGGTGCTGTAAGACGTATTTCAAAAAACTTATTTCCCGGGGCTACGACAACGATAGTGGGTAGTGCCGTACAATTTACCGAAATAGCGTTTAAGATTATAGCAGGAGAACTGAAGTCGGTAATATTATCGTTGATTATCATTAGCATTTTGCTGATATTGGTGTTTTCAAGTGTCAAAACAGGGCTTATAGGTTTGATTCCTAACCTGGCTCCGATGCTGGTCATCGGGGCGTATCTGGGCTATTTTGGAGTACCTTTAAATATGATGACCATGACCGTTATTCCAATGATGCTTGGTATAGCGGTGGACGATACCATTCACTTTATCAACAGTATAAAGTATGAATTTGAGAAATGTGGAAATTACAGACAAGCGACTTTAACCGCCTTTGCAAAGGTAGGGCGTTCACTATTGATGACTACTATTGTATTGTCTGTAAGTTTTGCTACTTATATCCTTTCGCCGGTGAAAATGGTAGCCGATATAGGACTGTTAGCTTCCATAGGCTTGTTAGCTGCCTTGATTACCGATTTCTTGATTACACCGGCATTGATGATTATCACGAAACCCTTTGGGAATGAATAATTAAAAATTAAGCGTTAAACCGGAGTAATTCCTCCTTGGAGAAGGGGGAGACGTCCTTAAATTATAAAGAAGATATAATATAAAACAAAGAAGTTAATCAAAATAAGATGGACTGATTTCCGTCTTTGAACCATAAACTAATACAACAAACAAATAAATAACCCGCTAATAGCTATAAGCCAACAGCCAAAGGCTAAAAACCCTCAGCCATTAGCACAAAATCTGACAGAAATGAATATAAAAATTAAATTAATCACAGTAGCAGTTGCATTAATCGCAACAAGTGCAAGTGTCGCACAAACAGGACGAGATATTATGTTAAAAGCTGATAACCGTCCGGAGGCCAAAACCAATCAATCAGATATTACCTTGACGATTATCAACAAACGAGGTAAAGAGCGTATCCGAAAACTCAAATCTTATTCGATGGATATTGGTGAAGATACCAAAACCCTGATGTTTTTTGAGTATCCCGGAGATGTCAAAGGTACAGGTTTTCTCACTTGGGATTACGACCAGATAGGTAAAGATGATGACAAATGGTTATACTTGCCTGCCATGAAGAAAACCCGACGTATCAGTGGTTCTTCAGCCAAGAAAGATTACTTTATGGGTACTGATTTCACCTATGATGATATGGGCGAAAGAAATATCGATGAGGATACACATAAACTTTTAGGCGAAGAAACGGTTAACGGTCACAAATGTTGGAAAGTGGAATCTACTTCTAAAGACAAACGGGATATCTTCTCTAAAAAAATCATCTGGTTACGACAAGATGTTTTAATCCCTGAAAAAGTTGATTTTTACGACCGTATGGGTAAATTGCACCGTCAAATGGTCATTGAAAAAGTGGAAAAAAACAATGATTATTGGGTAATGTTAAAAATGACCATGACCAATGTGCAAACCAATCACAAAACCATCATAGAGTTTGATAATATGGCATTGGATATCCCCATGGATGAAGGGAAATTTACTGTACAAACTCTGGAGAAAGGAAGAATGTAATAGAGGTATTAGATGATAAGGTGTTGGTTATTTAGTATAATGTATAAAATTCAACACCTTACATCCGAACCCAATACCAACCCCTAATACCAGAATAACAATGAAACCACACATAATAATAATTACTTGGTTCTTGGCAGTGTTACTGCCGATAAATGCACTGTCGCAAACAGAAGACAATAAAGTACAGATCAACGGTTTTGTTGATACTTATCATGCGATGCGAACTAAGTCGCCCAACGATTATATGTCATCCCGTACCCGTTTCAGAGGTGAGGTAGAGAAAGCCTTTGGGAAATCGTCAATGTTTGTGTCGTTCAATCTCAATCAAAACAGCTTGTTGAAAGAACGCAATGGATTTGAACTGCGTGAAGCCTACTTTGATTATACGGCAAGTCACTGGAGCTTACGTGCGGGAAGACAATTGATTATATGGGGCGTAGCCGATGGGATGCGTATTACCGATCTGGTATCCCCTATGGATATGACCGAATTTCTGGCACGCGATTATGATGATATCCGGATGCCGGTAGAGGCGTTGAAATTCAATTACTTTAGAGGGAAAATGAAGTTGGAATTGCTTTTCATCCCTGTATTCAAAGGATTTATATTACCTACAAATCCTACAAATCCCTGGGCTATATCGATGTCTGCCATACCTGATATTCCGCTTGTGATGTTAGCAGATGATAAGCCTGAAATGAGATTGAAAAATTCTGAGGTTGGCGGACGTATGGTGTTTAACCTGCCCGGTCTGGATTTCTCTTTGGCTGCGTTGTATACATTCAATAAGATGCCGGTTTTTGCTAAAACAATGCAGAATTATAGTCTTTATATACAACCGCAATATAAACGTATGACTTTTGTAGGGGGCGATTTTTCAAAACCTTTAGGACAATTTGTGCTGCGTGGTGAGATGGCTTTTAACCTTAACAAACATTTTTCAAGTCAAAATCTTGATGTGGAAACTGTTGAGCACAATACGGCCAATTATTTGATTGGTGTAGATTGGTTTGCCCCGTCAGAATGGATGCTGTCAGTCCAGTTTTCAGATGAAACAGTATTTAATCATACGGAAGATTTAGAGGTCAAACAGCACTCACCTTTGCTCACCTTTAATGTCTCCAAAAGCATTCTGAACAGTACTTTGAAATTGTCAGATTTTGTTTATGCGGACTTACAGAATGAAGGGTTTTTCAGTCGTTTTTCAGCCGATTACGCATTAAGTGATCAAATACATGTACTGGGAGGGTATGATCATTTTGAAGGAGATCAGGGAATGTTTGGGATTTATAAAAACAATTCTGAAGTTTGGATTAAAGCTAAGTACAGTTTTTAATCCAAGCGAGTTGTTTATACTTTAATAAAACAGCCAAAAATGCTCTGTAATTATAGCGTTTGGGCAAATTCTAAATATTTTTTTGAGGTATTAAATAGTACCTTATATTTGTCGAGGCTTTTTTTAAAGATAATTTATGGCATTATTTTATTTATTGGCAGGTATTGTATTATTGGTGGTTGGTGGTGAACTCTTAGTGCGATCATCAGTAGGGTTGTCGTTTAGGCTCAAGTTGTCAAAACTGGTGATAGGCATGACAGTTGTGTCTTTTGCAACGTCTGCACCAGAGTTGATTGTCAGTGTTCAAGCGGCGCTTAGTGGTCATTCTGATTTGGCTTTGAGTAATGTCATCGGATCTAATATAGCCAATATTGCTTTGGTCTTAGGTATTACAGTCGTTATTATGCCTATAATAGTTGATGGTGAGTTTTTTAAGATGAATTGGCCTATGATGATGTTGGTTTCGGTATTGTTATACGTTTTTCTGTTCATCAATAGAGATTTAAACCGTTGGGAAGGAGGGATTTTATTTGTTATGTTACTTGTTTTTTTATGGGTAATTATCAAACGGGCTAAGAAAAACGCTTTATCAGACACAGAAGATATTGACGAATCGCTCAAAGAAACCACACCGATAAAAATAGGCCTTTGGTTATTGTTGGGGGCTTTTGCATTGTGGTATGGGTCAGACCTATTGGTGAATGGTGCCACAGAGATTGCACAAAAGATGGGTGTAAGTGAGCGTGTTATAGGCGTAAGTATGGTAGCGCTAGGGACAAGTATTCCCGAGTTAGCTGCTTCTGTCATAGCCGCTTTGAGACAAGAAAAGGCTATATCATTAGGAAATTTAATAGGATCTAATATATTTAACATCTCATCTGTATTGGGTATTACTGCACTTATACAACCCATTATGGTCAATGACTTAGTACTTTTACACAGAGATATTTTTTGGATGCTCGGCATAGCATTTATTCTTCTGCCTTTGGTGTTGAAGTCTAAACGCAACCATATAGGCCGTTTTGAAGGATTTGTTCTTTTGGCTGCATATATAGGTTTCATATATTTGTCCTTTCTCAAAAAATAGAATCGTTAAATAAGTAACATGTCAAACTTTAAGAAATATATATTTACAATAGCACTCTTGTTGATTTCAGCATCGGTGTTTGCTCAGGGATCCAGTTGTGAAGAAGCATCTCCTTTCTGTGCCGGTGGTACGACATTGGTTTATGAAAACACAACCAACGTTTCTCAATATGGGCCAGTAGGTTGTCTGAATACAACTCCCAATCCGTCCTGGTTTTATCTGAAAATAAAAGAAGGGGGTGTGCTTGATTTTTATCTCACTCAGGGTAACAATTCGCCAAACTATGACAATCTGGATGTGGATTTTATTTGTTGGGGACCATTTGACTCGCCCAATTGTGATGATTTACAATACTTCTGTCTGGATGCCTTTGATGATAATGTCATTGCTTGTAGTTACTTGCCGGATCCCATAGAATACTTTTCAATAAACAATGCACAACCCGGGGAGTTTTATATGGTTTTAATAACCAATTATTCCAATGATTCCGGTTATATTACATTGACCCAAACCAATCAGGGCGAACCCGGAGCAGGTCAAACAGACTGTGCTATTTTGAATCAAGTAGATGTATGCTATGACAATCTCAATGGTGAAACGGTGGATCTCGATGCAACAACTGATCTGGGGGTGGTTTACGAATGGTTTAAAGATGGTGTCTTATTGCCGGAAACCGGTCCCATATTATACAATATTACGCCACCTGATGCTTTTTATAATGTTTTGGTGTATGATGTCGATGGTGTGTTAATCAATAACGTAGAATACAGTGTCGTTTTTTGGACAATGCCCGCTTTTGAAACCCCTCCGGATTTATCAGTATGTGATTCCTCAAGTGACGGTAATTATCTGGACGGTATTTATGATGATTTTGATCTCGAAGCTCAACGTTTAATAATCTTAGATTCTCAGACAGATATCAATGTTTCCTTCTACGAAAGTCAAAGCGATGCGGAAACCGGTGACCCGGCTGACGCCATTGATACGACTATGCCTTATCAAAATATTACGCCTTTTAACCAAACGATTTATTTCAGAGTGGAGAATGCCGTATGTTACGGTACGGGTGAGTTTCAGTTAGAAGTCTACAGTATGCCGGTGTATAACCTCAACCTGCAAAATATAGAGCTTTGTGATTCGGAAGCCTATGGGACAGATACTGATGGTATAGAGACTTTTGATCTTTCAGGACAAACAGCAGTTGTTCAGGGTAGCTATGATCCTGATTTATATAATGTTTCTTACCATATAAATCAGGCGGATGCTGATGCCGGTACTAATGCAATACCGGACACTTATACGAATACCACAAGCCCAAATACCCAAACGGTTTATGTGAGAGTAGAAGAGAGTGGTGACCAGGCGTGTTATACGACATTCACTTTTGACCTTATAGTAACCCCGTTACCTGTATTAAACGCTGATGTCAATCTGAAAAAATGTGATGACAATGCATTAGATGGTATAACCAATTTTGACCTCACAGAAGCTTATAGCTTATTATCTGATGATGCCTCACAGGTTACTTTTGCTGTATTTACCACAGAAACGGATGCTCAAAACAATCAAAATCCTATACAAACACCTGAAAATTATCTGATTGGACAACCTCATTCAGATACTGTATGGGCAAGGGTAACTAACGCAGATGGTTGTAGTAGTGTGATGCCTTTTACCCTTGAAGTGTTGGATGGAGAAATTAGTACAGACCCACTTTTTGAACTGCCGGCTTGTGAAAGTTCCGATGGGGATGTTACCAACAATATTGCTGTTTTCAACCTCAATGATGCTTATCAGATGATAGCAGATGATTATGGCAATCCCAGTGGTTTAATCATTGTCTTGTATGAAAACTTGAATGATGCAATGATGGCACAGAATCCTATCAACCAGCTGGATAATTATTCTAACACTACTACAAATACAATCTTTTACAGGGTAGAAAATAGTCCAGTCAATGAATGTGTGGTTCTGGGATTTTTTGATCTGCAAGTGATTCCCGTTCCCGAACCGGCACCATTACCGGATAATGTGTTTGTGTGTTTGGGTGAAGAACCAACTGTCATAGAGCCTTTGACTCTAAATCCGGAATACACCTACCAGTGGACAGACGATTCGGGACAAGTATTGAGTAATGATTTTGCTTTGGAAACTGAACAAGGTGGTGTTTATACAGTTACTGTGACGGATACTTACGGTTGCACAAATACTTCAAGTATGACTGTTTTGGAATCTCAAGAATCCCTTTTGGAAACCAGTGACTTGAATGTCACGCATTTTAACAACCTCAATACACTTACTATTCCTACCGGAATTGAATACGGTATAGGTGATTACGTGTACAGTTTAGATCCTAACGGACCATTTACCACAACCACTACTTTTAATGATTTGATAGGCGGTGATTATACGCTGTATGTTCAGGATCTCAATGGTTGTAACCTCCATGAGGTGAATTTTTCAATCTTGGATTATATGAGATTTTTCACTCCCAATAACGATGGTTACAATGACTATTGGAATGTCCTTGGTACAACCGAAGGTGTTGAT
>PDWJ01001785.1_pt1 | contig 25021 bp, 21 predicted proteins | sample 1430881 | NCBI WGS metagenome assembly PDWJ01 (sample SAMN01162460, study PRJNA174530) | Oral metagenome, whole genome shotgun sequencing project. | biome: Marine environment; feature: Marine mammal; material: Swab sample of the gingival sulcus; isolation source: swab sample of gingival sulcus...
TGAACTGCAGCAACTACTTACGAAAAGAGATCTTCAGGAGGCTGATAATAAAAACTGTAACCAGTTGTCCCTCTTCTAGTTAAGATGGGACACCAGTGAACATAAATTTCCAGTTAGAGGCAAAACTGGAATGAAATATTACTGGATAGTGAATAAACTCCCTGGCCGTGCTCACCTGAAGGATAGTCTTCAAAGCACAAGAGTGATTTCAACTAAGACAGACAATGGCTGGCAAGACCATTATCCTTCACATTTCGAGAGTAAGAAATCAGTGTCCTGCCCCGTGGATGGGTAAAATCCCTCGCCTTCAGGCGAAGCCATTTCCTTTATGGGGTGCTTCTCCTTAAATCGCTCCGGTTAGGTGTAAGTGTATCGTCAGCAGTCTCAATGCCTTGGATGGGACTTGCGTGTTCCTGAGAATTTGGAATATTAGTCATGAATCGACTTTCACTTGTGGAGTGAGTTTGTGGATACTTATTTGAGTTTTGTTATTCCCAAATATAACAATAACTTAACCTCGGTTCAAGGTTGGGTGCTTCCCCTTAAATCGTTCAGCTTAGGATTCATAAATGTGTCGATTGCATGTTTTTCGAGCTATGCCTTAGTGGATGCAGAGGAATTGCTGTTTTGAAGAACAGGATTCCTGAGAGTTATGTTGGTGATATGTATTGCCGACGAAAGAAGCAGCAGATTATTCAGATTGCTCTACAGAAAGCCCGGAACTGGTTAAGCGCTGATGGCCATGATAAAGGTAGTCTTTCCCTGCTCACCTGGAGCATTGGATCATGTTATGAATAGATTCTTTAGAAGAATATCTCATAAGGGAGTATTGGTTACCGTGCTGGTGCTGGTGTCTGTGCGCTGCGCTTCTGAGGAGAGCGACTTACACAGCTGGTACAGATGGGCAAACGAAGGTGAACAAGGCCTGCTTTATGATGAAGATGGCTGCTTTGCTGAGTATTCTCTCGTTGCCTCATTTGCCGAGGAAGACGGAAGCGATCCGGTTATCTACAACGCTAAAAGCGTTGCATTTATTGGTGACAGCATGCTCGTAACCGATGCTTCCCGGCAGTGTCTGGTGTGTGTTAATCAAGAAGAAGATGTGCTATGGAGTTATGGTGTGCAGGGAGAAGGATCTGGATCATTTCTCATGATTTCTGATGTTGTAGTTTTTGGTGCTTATGTTGCGGTGAGTGACATTCAGCTTGGCAGAGTTGATATCATCACTCATTCCGGTGAGTATGTCGCTAGTGTAGAGATGCAGTTTCTTCAGTCAACAGTGGCTCATACGGATACGAGCATTATAGTGATGTCCGGTTGTCTTGATGCTGACCAGCTTCAGGAGTACGACTATCGTGGTGACCTGGTGAAGTCAGCTACGATAGATACTTGGAATGACTCATTTTGCGTATACCTTACGGGTACCTCTAATAATAGCGGAGAGATTGCGGTGTTTACGACTATTGGTGAGGAGTTCGTGATTGTTGACAGCGATCTTCTATCCTACAGGGAGTATGAGCTAAGGAACTTTCCAATAGATTATCCAACTATTCAGTATAGTAGCACTGATCAGGGAGAGCATGTTGCCAGAGTAGTGCCAATAATCGGTAACACCTTCTTGGATTCCCAGGGAATGATAAGTGTCAGGCTTATGCCCTTTACTGCAGAGAAGGAGTTCTGGAATTTTGATGACGCATTGATGGCACCGGTAACAGTCATTGATCGGTATAACTGGGATGGTGACTTTCTTTGTGCGTATGTTATACTCCTTGAGAAGTGCAAGTACACTACCTGCACACAGGATGGTAAGCTTGCGGCCATTGACCGGGATACATCCTGCATTCGTGTTTACGAGAGAATTTAGGTAATGGGCAGGTTATTCAGATTGAATGAAGTCTTGTTTAAGTGTAATCCAGAAGAACTCATTGATGAATTTCCAGATGTTTAGAGTAGTTTTAGCGAATGACAGAGACATCTGAAGAAGCCTTCCCTGTGAACAACATGGAACCACTCAGCAATACGAAAACCCTGTTTCGCCGAGATGCTCCTGCTTTCCACATAGTGTGAACAGGCTGCAATTTCAATTCCGGTGAAGTGGCCGAAGCCGGTTTTCTCAATGGCAATATCAAGAATTCTCCTGCTGATGATTTTCCGTACCCCTTTTATGAAATCCAGGGTGTACCCGAAGACCCTCCAGCCAGGCCACCTGCCTGGCATTCCCTTATCCTGCCGCAGGCAATAACCTTTCCGCCGGCACTCCCACAATGAAGAGGCCGTTCCTGAGCCATGCTCCTGAGACCTTCTCAAGGTAGTCCTCGCCGTCCCGGGTTTTCCTGCTTAACTCCGCAGGTTCAGGAAAGTCCCTCTCAATGGCTGTTCTGACCTCCAGTTCCGTTATCAGCATTCCTTCCAGGTGTTGCCTGAATATCTGACATTTATCCTGTTTCCGGCGATTTTCCATTCAATTGATGTGGTATTTCTCAGGAACTCCCTGTCATGGCTGACAAGGAGCAGTGCTCCCTGAAAGTCGCTCAGGGCTTCCTCAAGACAGTGAATAGAGGGCAGGTCCATATGGTTTGTGGGTTCATCCATCACAACAAGCCACGGACTTCGTGACAGGCCAGTTGCCAGTATCAGTTTTCTGGTTTCTCCGGGGCTGGGAACTGAAGAATCAAGAAGTCTTTCAGGATCGCTTCCCAGCCTTCTTACAAAGGTCATCACAGTTCCCAGTTCCTCTCCTGACAGCTTCCTTGCTTTCTCAAGACATCGGGAAGACTCTTCGGCAGTGATCTCCTGTGGTATCCAGATCAGTTTTTCATCAGGGCAGTTCAGGAGAGGCTGAAGTCTGTTCAGAAGGGTGGTCTTGCCTGAACCGTTGGGGCCTGTGACTGCTATTGTGTCAGAAGGAGAGATAGTCAGTTCACTGTGAGAAATGCATTTTTTCCCTGCCTGAAACGAGCCCCCAGGAAGATCAAGCAGGCTGTTTCTTTCTGACCTGTCTCCGTCAAGTTCAATGCCGCTTCTGTGCAGTTTCCTGTAGGTAATTGACTCCATTTTTTCTTTGGCTCTTTCAGCGCGGGCTGCTGCTTCGCGGCTTCTCCGTCCGGCCTTCTGTACAATTCCGTCCACTCTGGAAGGGCCATCTACGCCAAGAGTACAAATATCTTTAAAGGACATTCTGTTTTTTGATGCATGGGCCTGTATGGTTCTTGCCCTGATCATCTTTTTTCTGGCATCTCTCTTCTTTTTGAGATAATCTGCACAGGCTTCCCTTTTCTGCTTTACAAGAAGGTTTCGTTCACATTCTTCTTCCTTTACCGCCCTGGAGTAGCCGGCCTTGTAGAAGTGTATTCTGTCCGATCTGAACAGTACCGTGTTTTTGCATATCGAGTCCATTGCCTGTCTGTCATGGCTTACCAGAAGACCCCATCCTGGAAACGAAGCCATTGCTTTGAGAATAGTCTCCCTTCCCCGGGTATCCACATGGTTGAAAGGTTCATCCAGTGCCAGTACTGCAGGATGTTCCATTAAGGCAACGGCTATCTGAAGCCTCTTCCTCTCTCCATGCGAAAGACTGTGCCACCTTTCAGGCCAGTTGTCTTCCAGTTTGAGCGCCTCCCTTATGGAGATAGCTTCACGGTTCCAGTTGAAGATGAAATCATTCAGACCCTCTGGAGGAGAGTCTGTTCGCTGGGCGCAGTAGACCGCTTTACCTGGAAGGCTGATTGATCCGGAATCAGGGGAAAGCAATCCGCAGGCAAGCTTCAGTGATGTGGTTTTACCGCATCCATTTGCTCCCGCTAATGCTGTCCAGCCCGGTCTGATCGTAAAAGTCAGATTTGTAACTGCGGGATTGATTGAACCGGAATATGTGTATGTAACATGGGAAAAAGAGAGTTTCTGCATGGCAATCCTTTCAGAAAAGAGTCAGTACGGCTTTTTCAGAAAGAATTATTCATGCTTTTCCCTCCGTTCTTGAAGACTGATTAATATAAAATACAAGTTTAATCGTCAAGTCTGGAAAAGTGACACCTGCTTCATAGAAGGTTTCTCAGTTGTGTGCAGCTTTCACTGAGAACAGATAATGTGCATTTCAGTTGGCGCTCTTACTAATTTCGGTGGCATTGTCTGCCTGCCGATTACAGGACAGTAATCCCTCCATTTTCTTAGTAGTTGCGGAGGTTCCGTTCTCTGAAGTATTATCTTCTTTAAGAATACTGCAATTCCACTTAACGAAAGGGGTGTGAGGAATGGGAAAACTGCTTGTTCCACTGATAATTCTCTCTGGGTTGGCCTGGGCTCAATGCAGCTGCGGAGGCCACGACAGCCGGCTCTGTGAATGCCTGGAGCCCTGCGGTGACTGTGTCATCACAAGTCTGATCGCTGAAGATGCTCCAAATGACGCAGGGGGAGGTGTGAATCTATCATGGATAGTTGCTGAAGATGTAGAACTGCCTGATTCTCTCATGCTTGAGAGAGCCGGTGCAGACGGAGAATGGATTGCCATAGCTTTTCTTACGCCGCTCTCAGGCAGCAGAACAGACTCACAGGGTCTCACCGACGGAGAAACCTACTCCTACCGGATAATTCCCATGTACGGAGGCTCCGGTACAGAGCCCTCTGAAGCGGTTACCGCTGTTCCTCAAAAGCAGTGGATACACTCGGGAAGAATCGGCATGCTGGTAATTCTGGTTCTTGTCTGCCTTGTTATTCTTTTCTTCATTGAGCAGGGGAAAAAGGGTAAGGAACTTTATATCAGGCGCATTGCCGGTCTCACTGCTGTGGAAGACGCAGTTGGAAGGGCTACAGAAATGGGCCGTCCTGTGCTTTACATCCCTGGTATCATGGACATGGATGATATTCAGACAATCGCCAGTATGGTGATTCTTGGCCGTGTTGCAATGAAGACTGCCGAGTACGGTTCTCCTCTAATGGTTCCCACATGCCGTTCGGTTGTTATGAGTGTTGCACAGGAAGTGGTGAAAGAGTCCTACATTCAGGTAGGCAGACCTGACGCATATGTCCGTGATAATGTAAACTACATTACCGATGATCAGTTCGGATATGCTGCCGGTGTGGACGGTATCATGGTCCGCGAGAAACCGGCTGCTATTTTTATGCTTGGTACATTCTATGCCGAGAGTCTGATTCTTGCAGAAACTGGAAGAAGCGTAGGCGCAATACAGATTGCCGGTACAGCAATGCCCAGTCAAATTCCGTTTTTTGTTGCAGCATGCGACTACACCCTTATCGGTGAAGAACTTTTCGCTGCAAGTGCGTATCTGTCAAAGGAACCCAGGCTTCTGGGCAGTCTGAGAGGACAGGATGTGGCAAAGCTCTTCTTCATGACAGTAATAGTTCTTGGTGTTCTTTCTGCAACCATAGGACAGGGCTGGGAACCTGCTGCGAAGGTTGCTGATTTCCTCAGAACCATAACCGCAGTGGAATAGGAGGCTGTGAATGAGACTAGTAATACCCCTTGCCATAACATTCGTGGCCGGAATGATAATGATTCTGCAGTTCTTCGTTCCAGCCACCCAGTCCCTTGGTGAGAGCCTTCAGGAATGGTATATGATAGTTGCCAGTGCGGCAATTTTCCTTGGTGCCATCAACCTTATGAATGTGCACATACACAAGATCCGGTTCAAGGCAAAGAACTGGAAGTACAGTCCGGTAACCATTGCGGGATTTTCCGCAATGATTATCACAGGTCTGGCCATGGGCATAGAGCCCGGTCAGCCATTTGATTTCATGTTCCAGTCCATGATGGTTCCAATGGGCGCCACCATGTTCAGTCTGCTTGCCTTCTTTGTGGCAAGCGCGGCCTTCAGAGCCTTCAGAGCAAATAACTGGCGAGCTACACTGCTTCTGGCAAGTGCTTTCATCGTCATGCTCGGCAGGGTTCCCATTGGTGCGATGATCTGGAACAAGATACCTCTTATCAGCGAGTGGATAATGCAGGTTCCCAACCTGGCAGGCCAGCGAGCTGTAATGATAGGAGCTGCCATGGGTATGGTGGCAACCTCCCTTCGAATGATCTTCGGTATTGAGCGAAGCTACCTGGGAGGTACTGAATAATGGCAAACTTCATGGAAAAACTGGGAAATACTGACAGAAGGATTATCTTCCTTCTCATGGCCCTTGCGGTTATTCTGCCCCTTGCTCTCAGGCTCAATCTCCCCATTCCCATAGATGAAGGCCCCAGCAAGGATGTGTTTGATGCTGTTGACGCTCTTCCGGAGGGGGCCAGGGTTCTTCTCAGCTTCGACTACGACCCTTCCACAATGCCGGAGCTTCAGCCTATGGCAGTAGCTCTCTGTCAGCATCTGATGACCAGAGACATACGGATAGTCTCAATGGCTCTGTGGCCAATGGGGGTCAGCCTGGGCAATGAGGCGCTGATGGCCGTAGGAGACAGTCTCGGCAAAGAGGAGTACACCGACTGGGTTAACCTTGGCTACAAAACAGGCGGCGGTGTTCTCATAGTAAGAATGGGGAGCAACATTCAGAGTGTGTTTCCCACAGATTATGATGGTAATCCTGTTGACGGAATGCCTGTGATGGAAGGTTTGAACAAGCTGTCTGATATCGATATGATAATCTCCCTTTCTGCAGGTGATCCAGGGTTGCCTGCCTGGGTGATGATGGCCGGTGACAGGTATGACATTCCCATCGCAGGCGGATGCACCGCAGTGAGCGCGCCGCAGTTCTATCCCTATCTGGGAACAGGTCAGATGATCGGACTTCTCGGCGGTCTGAAAGGAGCTGCAGACTACGAAACAATGGTCAGAATCGGTGTCGATGATGTAGCGGCAGGCACTGCTACTCCTGGAATGGCAGCCCAGTCTGTTGCACATCTGGTGATAATGCTCTTCATTATCATAGGCAACATTGCGTACCTTGCCGGAAAGAAGAAGGGAGGCGCCAAATGACCTGGGAAGTCACAGGAATATGGCTGGGGGCACTGCTCTCACTGAGTCTCTACAGTTTTCTGTACCGGGATAATCCCTTCTACAAGTTCGCAGAACACCTGTTCGTTGGAATGAGTGCCGGATACTGGGTGATCTACAACATCAAGAATGTTCTGGTTCCCAACTGGTGGGACAACATGGTTCCTGCTGAAGGGGGCTTTCAGCCTGTCTGGATCATTCCAGGGGTTCTGGCCCTTTTCATGCTGTTCAGAATGGTGCCGAAGCTGGCAGGATACAGCAGGTTCTCTCTGGCGCTGATAGTAGGTACCGGAGCAGGCCTCTCTATGACTGCCATGCTCCAGACAAACGCTCTCGCACAGGTGAATGGAACAATAATCGCCCTGGAGCAGGGAGGAGGATGGTTTGACTGGGTGAGCAACATCATCCTTGTTGCAGGAGTTGTCTGCGGCCTTGTCTACTTCTTCTTTTCCAAACCCCACACAGGCGTTACAGGTGGTGCGGCAAATGTGGGAATAACCCTTCTGATGGTAGCCTTCGGCGCAAGCTTCGGCTACACAGTAATGGCTCGTATCAGTCTTCTTATCGGGCAGGCGCAGTTTTTGCTGTTTGACTGGTTGCCGACAATGGGAATCAACCTGTAGTCGGTTTACCAGAGACGGGGCAGTCTCAGTGCTGCCCCATTGTCTGCTTGTGGACCGATTGCAGGCAATGGGAATCAACCTTGCGGCCTGTTTACCAGAGACGGGGCAGTCTCACCGTTGCCCTATTGCCGTTCTTCAGGGTCAGATATTAACAATCTGTGCAAATTCAGTGAACACCTCTCACGCAATCTATGCCTGTAAGTTTCACTTTGGTTATAAGCTATGTTTTCCTGCATTTACTGACAATCTGTTCCAATAGAGTTTTCTGAATTCGGGGAATGTTTTGTAACGGGAATCAATGAAATCCTTCAATGTAACCTGTAAAGGAAGCAGATTATACAGGACAGATACTCTGACCTTAAATTATTGATTTTCCCATGGTGTATTGACTTAACGATAGAACAACCTTATATCCGTAACAGGAAAAACAGGAGGTGGCTCAATAAAGCTGATAATAGTTCTTATGGAACTTTCAGTTTGTGCAATGGGTTACGGATACTGGGATCTGTTCCAAAAAGGAGGAAGAGTTTTATCTGTTAATCCATCTGGAGCCACCATCGCAGGAGCCACTGCGCCAACAGATAATTCACCCCTTCATATTTTTTCCAATCCTTCAGCTCTTGCAGGAGTGGGCACCGCATCTGCGGCAATAGGCGGATGGGGAACAGGCTGGCGTGAAGAGATTCACTACGATGCTTACTGTAATGATGTGTCAAGGTTTAACAAAGGCGCCATGTCTCCAAGGGGCTCTTTTGCTTTGGCAGTACCTCTGGGAAGCGGGTTTACCGCAGTAGCAGGAATTTCCACAGTAGCCCAGTATGAGATGAGAGGAATGATGAAGGTATACCAGCAGGGAAGTGGAACCTATCCGGTACTCTGGAAAATCATGACAGCTGATAGTACAGGTGATCTCAATGAGGCAATGGCTGTTTTGGCAGGCAATGCAGGAAAAGTCCGACTTGGGCTGGCGGCAGGAACAAGGTTTGGCAGCGGTGAATTAACAGTGTACTCCAACAGAGCTGAGAGTTCAGGAATGGATTCCACCTGCAGAAACACATGGGAATCGTCTTCCTTTGCCCTGAGGGCAGGCGCCTCAATAGATATGGACTTTGTAAGGGCATATACCTCTTTTGTCTCCGGAGATGACAGATACAGTTCTTATGCCGGAGCAGGAGCCTTTGCTTTCTTTTCATTCCTGAAAGGCGGATTTATGGGTACTGAAATCGGATTGTTCGATGGCGATGAGCTGTTCATGAATGGCTTTATCAGTTATCCGTGGGCATTTGACGGAATGAATTTCTCCCTGGGAATCAACGGCTACAGACCGGACAATGCACAGAAAACCGGAATGGGCATCAGCTATGGCATAGATTACGCTTTTCGGCCCCACAAAGTCACAGCAGCATATCAGTGGAACAGCAGATACAGAAACGGTACTGCAGTTGATACAGAAAAAATCACATGGATATACGACAGCGGCGAATCCTTTGTGATAGGTTATGAGATAGGTTTTTAGGCTGCTTATCCATTGTCTGTCCCGTCGCGATTAATGTACGGAAATGTACGGAGTTTTCAGAAAGCAATTTCGTCTGTGAAAATCTTCTTCTTTAAAAGGTAATATGCAAAACTTGCAGAGACTTATACCCCTCTGTTCTTCATATGTTCCCGCATGCCCTCTGAAGGGCTTCTTGACACAGGTTTTGTCATAGGGTATCCTCAAAGCGGGAAAGGATTGTAATTCAATATGTTAGCGTGCTTCAACCCAGTGCGCTGCAATTTGTTAGCGTGCCGCGGGGGGGTCGCGGCGCAAGTGTTTGTTTGTGCTGAACCGGAACCTTCCGGAACTGAGAAACAGGGTGCCGGATTCATGCACAGCTTGTAGCACAAGAGAAAGGAGCTGCAAAGTGTTTAAAAGAGCATCGATGATCTCGTTTGCACTTTTGCTGTTCGTGTCCCTTGCTGCAACTGCAGGAACGACCGGTAAGATCGCCGGTCGAGTGACCGATACCGACGGTAATCCACTTATTGGAGCTACCGTTATGGTGGTGGGCACTTCCTACGGTGCAATGACGGATCCGAACGGCGAGTATTTCATCATCAACCTGCAGCCTGGGACTTACAGTCTTCAGGCAAGAATGGTTGGTATGGGAGATCAGACCAAGGAAGGTGCAAGTGTCATTGCCGACATGACCACCAGAATGGACTTCGTGCTCGATCCGGAAGCTGTTGGTGAGACTATCATCACAGTTACAGACCAGAGAGGTATGATCCTTCGTGATGTTACCGTTACTGTCTCTGTTGTGAGCAGAGACGAAATCAGGACCATGCCGGTTGCAGGTATCGCTGATGTTGTGAGCCAGCAGGCCGGTGCCGTTGATGACGCTGGGCTTCACATGCGTGGTGGTCGTGGCGGTGAGGTTGCCTACATCGTTGACGGTGTCTCTCAGGTAAACCCCAACGGTCTTGTCTCGGACCAGACCCTTCCGCTCTCCGCAGTTGCCGAAACATCGGTGATTTCAGGTGGATTCGGCGCTGAGTATGGTAATGCCCAGTCAGGCATCATCAATGTTGTTACCCGTGAGGGTGGCGACAGATACACCGGTTCACTGAGCTGGAGCGGTAACGATTTTCAAGCTATGGGCCTTGCTTCCGACTGGGGCTGGGGATATCCCGGAACTTTCTGGCGGGGAAAAATGTACAACGGAGAGGACAATCGTCCTCTCATGGAGTTCGGTGTAAACAAGCCTGCAGCATTCGCAGAGGCAAGGTTCTGTGCTGAGGCATCACTGGGCGGCCCTGAGCCTATCACACAGGTTCTTCTGCCTGCAATGGGCCTTGATGTTGGAGCCGATGTCCGTTTCTTTGGAACTTTCAAGTTCCTGCAGTATGGCGGCGGTCCTGATGATGCCGGCTACAGCTATTACTTTAACTCCGGAAGTGAGCAATACAACGGTAATCTTAAGCTCACCATCAAGCCTAATCCACGCACCAAGCTTAGCTTCAGCGGTTTTTACCGGGATCAGGAAAGAAGCTGGTACCATACCCGACTTCCGAATTATGGATGGCGGTGGACAAGGTTTGAGACTCCATATGTGGATCCTCTCAGCGGCGATACCATTAGTGGCGGATCAATCAAGTACGGTCTTCCCAATATATTCTACGAGAACTATTCCATAGGTTTCTCGCTTACACAGACCCTCAGCGACGCAAGCTTCATGGAGTTCAAACTTAACCAGTATACCGCCAATAATGATCGTAGAATAGCTGATCCTGAAGGAGGATACCTGGGCGAAGACTTCACTACGGAAGACTGGCTCAACTACACACCAAACCGTGTTCAGGATTCAGACGGTTTCTACAGGTTAGGCGCTTCAAGGTTTGCCTGGTACGATTCCAGGACTTCAACTGCCACTGCAAGACTTGATGTCACAAGCCAGGTGAACCAGCAGCATCAGCTCAAGTTCGGAATCGAAGGCAAGTACTACGATACCTACGAGTACAGAATTGACACTGCATCCGGCGGGAACATCTACATCACCGATCTTCACAACTTCCCCCATGCCGCTTCTGCATATCTGCAGGACAAGATGGAATACAGGGGAATGATTGTGAATGCAGGTCTTCGTTTCGATTACTTCGACCCCAACTACGACGAATATCCTGCCGACCTTACCGATCCGGTAAATCCAGGGACCTCTGCAGGTGATGATGATCACATCAAGAACCCTGTAAGCGTAAGTGCAAAGTATCACCTGAGCCCCCGTGTGGGATTCAGCCATCCGATTACCGAAAGGGATGTGCTTCACTTCACCTACGGTCACTACTTCCAGGTTCCTGACTTCAGTAATCTTTACGATGGGGCCGACTTCGATCTGAGCGGTTCCTTCCCCATCGTGGGTAACCCTGACCTTGAACCGGAAGAGACTATCTCATACGAGGTGGGCGTTAAGCATCAGTTTGATGATCTTACTCTTATGGACATCACCGGCTACTACAAGGACATCACAGGTCTAATCGACATGCAGAAGAACTACTTCACTGCTGTTGACTCCTATGACCTGTACATCAACGGCGATTACGGTAATGTTCGCGGCGCCGAGTTCAGCCTTATGAGGCGCCCTTCCAACTTCATAAGCTTCAATGCCAATTACACTTACTCCATAGCTCAAGGTAAGAGTTCCAGCGCTATGCAGAACTACACATACGCATGGGCGGGATGGGTAATTCCCAAGAGGGAAAGCCCCCTTGACTGGGACCAGAGGCACATGATCAACGCCAACTTCGATTTCCGTATTCCCAGAGGCGAAGGTCCTGTCTGGGGCGGAACCCGCTGGCTGCAGGGTCTCGGTCTTTCTCTCCAGTGGAGTTACGGAAGCGGTCTTCCCTACACGCCTTCAGGGCAGGGTACAGCCGATCCGGAGATCAACGGCGAGAGAATGCCTTTCACCATGAACACCGATGCAAGGCTCAACAAGATGTGGTGGTTCGGTGATACCTCTCTCAACGCATATATCTGGGTGATGAACCTGTTTGACAGGACAAATGTTAACAATATTCTGGAGGAAGCATGGTACGATGCAGATCAGGACGGCGACGGGCAGCCTGATCACGATCCCAGAGGAGCTTACTGCGCTCCGGGAGCCTATGCCCGCAGACGCCAGATTCGTTTCGGTCTGGACTTTGAGTGGTAAACACCGAACTTATTGCGGTGTTTGCCGCAAAACGAATTGAGGAGAGTTACCAATATGCATAGATTACTGCTGGTGCTTCTGCTGGTTATGGCCCCTATGGCCATCGCCCAGACTGAAGAGCCGGAAGCAACTGAAACAACTGCAGAAGAAGTTACCGAACCTGCAGTTGAAGAGACAGCTCTTGTTGAGGAGACTGTAGAGGAACCTGAGGCGGCTGAAGGGGCAGAGACTCCTGAGGCTGAAGAAGTTGAGCGTTCACAGAGCGCAAGCATGGATCTCAAGGACCTGTTCATTGCAGGTGGAAGTTTCATGTGGCCTCTTCTTATAGCGCTTCTTATCGGTATTGCTGTTGCCGTAGAAAGATTCTTCGTTTTCAGCAAGGCAAAGCTCAATGTCAACAAGTTCCTTGAACAGCTTGGCGGATACATCCGCAAGGGTGATCTGAAGGGCGCAGAGAGTCTTTGTGACAGAACCAGGGGTCCTGTTTCAGCTATTCTCAGAGCAGGTCTTCTCAGGCGTGACAAGGGTCTTGCAGATGTTGAGAAGGCAATCGAGAGCGCCGGTTCCATTGAGATGGCCCACCTTGAGCGCGGTCTCGTTGTTCTGGCTTCAGTTTCCAGTATCGCACCGATGCTGGGATTCCTGGGAACAGTCTCAGGTATGATCCGTGCTTTCGGTGAGATAGCCGCAGCCAAGAATGTTGACGCCAGCCTTGTTGCAGGCGGTATTCAGGAAGCGCTTATCACCACGGCAACCGGTCTTATTATCGCTATCCCTATTCAGATGGCTAACAACTACTACATCGCCAGGATAGGTAATTTTGTAACAGACATGGAAGAGGCAAGTATGTTCCTGGTCGATCAGCTGGCCGATCTTGAACATCTGAAGCAGCTTTAAGGAGCAAGAATGCGCAAGGAAAGACCACGGGCATCAGGAGCGATACCAGACGCATCCATGTCCGATATTGCATTCCTGCTGCTGATCTTCTTCCTGGTGACAACCACTTTCGAGGTTCAGAAGGGCATCAGCTATCAGCTGCCCAAGAAGCCCGATGACGAAACTGAGGAAGTGGTGATCGACGAGACCAACAGGCTGGTCATGACAATCAAGCAGTGGGGAATGGGCAGCTTTGTAGCCCTTATCGATCAGGCCCCGCCTGACGGACCGCTGCAGAGAGCCAGAGCCGGTGAGGATGTCAGTCTGGACGACCCTGCACTGCAGGAAGGAATAAGGATCCTGGCTGCCGACAGGGCAGAATCGGTCGATGCAACTGCAGACCGTCTTCTGAACAACCTGGAAGTTGCCAAGGGCGTGCCTTCAGGCACCTACTCAAGCCTAAATTCAGCTGTTCAGGCAGAGAACCTCAGTGCTGTTGTGCGTCCGGGCCTGATCCGTGATGCCATGGGCTCTTCTGTGCCTGTTGTCGTTGATCCGATCTTTGGAGAAGTGGCTTTCGGTGATACCCTTGTACTGGCTGACGCCAGACAGGGCGATATTGCCTCAGCCGTGAGAGAGAGCGAGCTTGTGGTTATCCTCAAGTTCTTCCCTGACTGTGATTACGACGGCATGATAACCGCTCTTGATGTTATCAGACGCAACGGCGTCAGCCGTACCGGTATTACCATTCAGGAAAGACTGGGAGGTGGTGTATAATGAAGTTCAAAAGAAGAACCAGAGTGTCTGGAGATATCTTTACCAGCACCATGGCAGACATAGTCTTCCTACTTCTTGTTTTCTTCATGGCCACTACCATCTTCAAGGATGACAGCGGTCTCAGGATTCGTTTCCCTCAGGCTCATTCTGAAGTGATGAGTGAACTTGGGAAAGAAAACCTCACCGTAGCAGTGTGGCTGAAACAGGTTGCACCAGGTGATGACCAGAGTGAAGTGGTATCACGCATCGGCGATTACGATCTGCCTCTTAATCAGGTGGCTGAACAGCTGAAGCGTCTTGCCGACAAATTCTGGCGTGAGCAGAACAAGAGTCTCGATGTCATAGTGCTCAATGCGGACACCCGTGTTCCCATGGAGGCTATGGTGGATCTCTTCAGTGCTATGAGATACGAAGAGCTGTACAGCATTCAGTTCAACGCCCAGGAACAGGGCACAGGCATATAGCGGGAGGTGAGATGACTACAAGCGCAGAAAGAAGGAGCAGAGAAGATACCGCTCTCGGATTTGAGTGGGGTATCGCTATTGCTCTTGCTCTTCTGATAATCTTCTTCGAGTTCATCCCCGCAAGCGAACTGGGCAGGCTGTCCACTCGCACTTCCGATTCTGATATGGAGGCCGTAGAGGCCGACATTGCCTTCGACGATACAGTTGAAGAGCAGGAAGAGGAAGTAGAGGAAGAGCAGGAAGAGGTGCAGGAGGAAATTGAAGAGATAGTGGAAGAGCTGGACATAACTCTTTCCCTCAGTGAAGACACAGTGGGTCTTGAAGCGGCTGTTACCATTGAGCAGAGCGAAGAGCTTGAGCAGACAACAGAGGAAGAAAGCGAGGAAATGGGCCCTCCAAGGTTCATGCCTGTGGAAGTATTCCCTGTCTGCACATACCGCCCTGCTCCCACCTATCCTGACCTGGCCCGCCAGGCAGGTGTGGAAGGTATAGTGACTCTCTGGATATATGTGACACCTGACGGGTCAGTTGCGGATGTTCAGCTTTACAACTCAAGTGGTGTCAGCAGTCTGGATGAAGCTGCCATGTCAGCTGCATGGAACACACAATGGTCACCGGCAAGAAACAACGGACAGCCGGTTGGAGTGTGGACCTCACTGAGTTACAACTTTGAATTGTCTGAATATTAAGGTGTGCAGATATGGTAACTGCATGCAGTACTTACAATATCCGAAAATCTTGTAAAGCAGGTTTCGGAAAGAGACAGGAGGTGAAAATGAGTCTGAGGAAAACCAGGCAAAGTCGCGGTTTCCTTGCACTCGCTGTGCTTGCAATCTTTGTGTTTGCCGGCACGGGCCTCGCAAGAGAGCTGAGAGAGGTACCCTTGCCTGAGTTTGACGGGTCCAGACCTGCGCTGGTCTGGGGTCTTCACAACCTGGGGAATGTATGGAGTGCTTTCCTCAATCTCGGCAGGTTTGGTGACCCGAACGCTAATTATCCCTCTATGGAATGGCCTGGCGGTTCCGGCAGCAGCTACCTGTGGGTAGGTAATGTCTGGAGCTGCTGTTATGGCAGAATTACCAGTACCTGGCCTGACAGTGCCGGAAAGTGGGCAAGCTGCTCTGATTACGGCGACTGGGAATTCTGGCCCAGCGAGGGCTTCCCTATGGAAAAACTGGTTCCCGGCCCTGTTTCCCTTGAGCAGACCCAGTATGGATACGATGACTGGTATGAGAAGAGCTCCTATCAGGAAGATCCCTACGGCCTGATGGTCTGGGAAGAGAACTACAGCTGGGGTACTCCTGGATACAATGAGTTCATCGCCAACAAGCTGGTCTTCACTCACCATAGCCAGTACGGTAATCCTGCTGCACCTCTTGATGGTATTCTTGTAGGTATCAGGGGAGATTGCGATGTTGCAACTGCAGATCCTGTTTCCTGCGCTATTGAAGATCTGGTTTACTATGATGGTCATGCAATCTGGTACAACCCTTCAGCAGGCGACAGTGTGCCTGCGTTCGAGTACCAGTTTGATGACGGCATTCTTGCAAGTGAACAGGACGAGTACACCTATCAGCAGAACCCTGATTCTCCCCTTGATCCGGATGATCCCAACAACATCTGGTACTACTACAACTACAAAGGAGAAGACGGTATTCTGGACAACGATGTGGATGGAAACGGCGTTTCCGACCACTTCACCATTCTTTTCCAGTACCCTACCGCAGGGGGAGATACTCTCTACCCTGTAAATCAGGGCACCGGAATAGAAATGTTCACACCTGGCAACTGCCCTGAGCATTTCTGGCATCATGTAGTTGGAGACACCACCTTTGCTGTGATTCCCAGAAACATGAGCTATATGTGGGATGGCGACGGTGCCGGAAGCTCCGTTGATGATTCAGGTGAGCAGGAGCTTGATGTTCCTGCAGTTGGATTCATTGGATGGCGTCTTCTTGATTGCTACATCGTCAAGGCATCCGGCGATACACTGAGGCCTATTGATGTCTACAATGTTCCAATTCCCATCAGCCACGCGTGGTGGAACTGGGAGAGTGATCCTGGAACCGACATTGAGCGCTATGACTACATGTGGGGCGTCTTTCCTGACGAAGACGGTCAGTTCTCAGGTCCCGCCTACCTTGCAGACTGGGTAGGAAACGAAAACACGCCTTTAGCCAGAGAAAGCCAGAATCCAGGACCCTGGCCTTTCGTGTATGACAATCCTCTGGGGCTGGGCTATCCCACCTTTGACTACAGATTCCTTCCCAGCATGGGGCCTGTGAATCTTGAAGACGGCGACAGCCTCTATGTCTACGGCGGCTGGGTAGTTGCTAGCGGCCTTGAAGGCTGCAGGCGCGCAGCTGATGAACTCCTCAGTGCCTACTATCTCGAAGGCAGCTGGGGCGTTCCCGATCTTCCACCTGCACCAATTCTCTTCTATGAAGCTCAGGATAATGCTGTGCATCTTGAGTGGGGTGCAAATGCGGAAACCTATTCACCTTTCGGTGGATATCACATTTACAGAGCCTCATTCGAACCCAGTAACTGGGAGCACATCGCAGATGTTGACGCTACTGTACACTCCTATACCGACAACACCGCCAGAAACGGTTTCCCCTACTACTATGTAGTTACCGCCTCCGATGCAGTGACAGGTATTGAGAGTACAAAGAGCAACTACAAGCAGACTGTGGAAGGCACACCGGTTGCAGTGGTGCCCAGCTGGGATACCGATTCAAACTGGACAGAGAATGTGAGAGTTGTTCCCAATCCCTACAAGATCAGCGCAGCCTGGGAACAGACCTACTTCAACAAGATCGCCTTCATCAACCTGCCTTCAATGTGTGATATTCACATTTTCACCCTTGCAGGCGATCATGTGGTCACCCTCGAACATCGTGACTACACAGGAGAGAACGGTACCGAGTACTGGGATCTGGTATCCAGGAACGATCAGGATGTTGTTACCGGGCTCTATGTCTACAGAGTAGAGACCGCTGACGATTTCGTGATCGACAAATTCGCAATCATTAAATAGGAGAGGGGAGGAAACCATGAAGCGAAAAAGCATGATACTTGCAACCGCATTGGTTGCCTTCCTGCTGTTCCCGACTGCGGCAAACGCAAGTTTCGCCAAGGTGGGAACCTCAGGTGCCCAGTTCCTGAAGATCGGAGTAGGTGCCAGGGCAGTCGCAATGGGCGGAGCCTTCATAGCCACCGCTGACGATCCAAGCGCAGCATACTGGAATCCCGGCGCTCTTGTAAGAGTTCCCGGAACTCAGGTGCAATTCTCCGGTACCAAATATTTCAGCGAGATTATGTACGGTAACGGTATTGTTACCCATGAGATGGCTGGAGTGGGAACCTTCGCGCTGCAGTTTGGTCTTCTTTCAAGTGGAGATATTGACCTTACTACTGTGGAGAATCCTTCAACAGGCGAGACCTTCACATGCTCAGACATGGTAGTGGGCCTTACCTTCAGCAGAATGCTCACCGACAGGTTCAGCGCAGGTCTTACAGCCAAGTATGTCCGTGAAGCCTGGGACGATGTGAGTGCCGGAGGTATGGCAGTGGATCTCGGTACACTGTATGACACAGGTTTCAAGACTCTTCGTATAGGTATGTCGATTCAGAACTTCGGTCCTGAGCTTCAGCCTGGAGGCAAAGAGCAGACTTGGAATAACGGAAACGATTCCACAACCACATACCAGCCTTACTCAATGCCTATGACTTTCAAGCTCGGCCTTGCAATGGATGTGGTGGATCAGGGACCTCACCAGATGACTGTGGAGGTCGATGCTTCTCACCCTAATGACAATGTTGAGCAGATAAGCATCGGAACAGAGTACTGGTACAACAACATGATAGCCCTCAGGGGCGGATACCGCGTGAACACAGATGAAGAAGGACTTACCGCCGGTGCCGGCTTTGCGGTTCCTATGGGCGGCAAGACACTGAATCTTGATTATGCGTATCAGGATTTTAACAGGCTGGAAATGGTGCACCGTGCCAGTCTGGGTTTTTCGTTTTAACTGATTGACCGGATGGGTTATTCCTTCCCGGCCTCGGAAAGGTGTTGATGTCACTAATTGTTCCTCTTGCAAGTATGATCCTCACAGGTTTCAGTGTGAGCTGGTCTTCCCTTCCGGCGCAGTCAGACTGCCTGGGAAGCGCAGAGATCACTGTGACCATTGAAGGGGATGATCTGCTGGAAGTTGCTGTTGACGATTGCAGAAAAGTCTCATGGGAGATAACTGCCACAGTTGACGGTGAAGGATTCATCAGACAGAGCGGAACGATGATGGACAGCTCTTTCCCTGTCAGTGAAGTTATTGAGTTCAGTTCTCTTGAACCGGGTGGACACACACTCAGTGTGACTCTTGCCGACCTGGAGACCGGTACGGTTCGTCAGAAAGAGATGCAGTTTACTGTTGATCAGTGCAGCGGAGACCTGTGGTCTTCCTCTGCTCTGCTCCTTGACCCTTCAGGCCCTGTAAGGGCTTCAGGGTACCTTGGGCTCTCCTGGAGTGTTTACATTCCTGAAGATGAAGAATTAACAGAGGCTGCTTACGCGTTCTTTAATGATGATACCAGCCCTGTAAGGGAAGGATGGCTTCAGAGAGATGAGAGTGTGGAAGGCAGCACTGCTTTGTTTGCCGGAAGCATTCCTCTCAACGGGTTGAACAAGGGGGTATACAGAGTTTCTGTAGCAGCCCTTGATTCAAACGGTATGGTAGCATCCTCTTCTTCTTCTTCCATAAGGCTTCTTGAAGCGTGGGACCTGTGGGGGGTTGATCCTGATGTTACTGAGACTCTAATCAGACCTATCGCAACTGTCCATGAACTCAGGGAGCTTGAACAGGCAGGCGGGCTTGGGGACAGGAACTCGGTAATGGCCGATTTCTGGGGTCTCCGTGACCCGATTCCAGCCACAAGGGAGAATGAGTACCTGCAGGAGTACCTTCTCAGGCTCGATAAAATTTCGAGAGAATTTGCCACTACCGGAATAAGCGGAATCAATACTGACAGAGGTATTGTATACGCTAAACTCGGTGAACCTGATATCGTGGAGGAATATCCTTTTGAGATTGGGGCTTACCCCTACATCCGATGGGAATATTTCACTCCGGCGCTTACTGTATCATTTGTTGATTACAGCGGGTACGGATTCTACGAATTGGCAGAAAACTGGGAAACTGTTGACAGGGCATTTAACGCCGGAGAGGAATGGGCACGATGAAAGCAATAACCGCAATACTGATACTGAGTGCTGCAGTTTATGCCGACCAGCTGGCCGCAGTGAGTCAGGGCGGAATTAAATTTGCCATTGATTCAGCTGTGTTCAGCATAGGATCGCCTGAGAGTGTTCTCCTTGAGGTCTATCAGGAGATAGAGCTTACAGAGTTTGCTTCAGACGAAGACGGTAATGTTTCCTTTACCACCGAGGTTTCCCTGGAGAACATGCAGGGCGACACACTTGGATGGGACATATGGAATACTTCTGCGGTGAAAAGCACAACAGGCAGTGCGGTGAATTGCGCCATGCTTCAGGCTGTGCCTGGAGAATGGCTGCTTTCGGTTCGTATCACTGATATGCTTAACGGCAGGGAAGGTGTTGCTCAGCGAGCGCTTAGCATCATTCCTGCGGGTAATTTCAGTGATGTGGAAATGGCCAGAACCATAATGCATTCTGTTGAAGGCTCTGAGAATACACTGCTTAAAGGGAACAGAATTGTTTTTCCCGCAGCATCAACAACCTTCTTTATTCCAGGAGAGACCATGATATACACATATCATGAGCTTTATTCTCTGGGAGGCAGGGAGTTGAGAAGGCAGTGCATACTCAGTAACGCAGAGGGTGTTCCTGTTTACGGCAGACCGGCTGAGCCGATTTCAATTCCTGAAGGAGTTGAAACAGCGGCACTGGTTGACAGCATTGATATCTCCGGTATAAGAGAGGCAGGTCTCTACACGCTCTCTCTGTGCTACACCGAGAATGGTGATACGCTGTACATGGCGGAGAAGCCTATGATTATTGATGTAGTTGATTCGCAAACAACAGGAGCTTCTGAAACAGCTTCAGCAGTTCAAAGTGAACGCCTGAACGAGTTCCTTCTGATTCTGACATCAGAGGAGCGGAATATGTTTGAAAGGCTGGATGACGCAGGCAGGAGCCTGTATTACCGGAACTACTGGCAGGCGCGGCCTGAAGAGCTGGCTTTGTTCCTTGAAAAATGCGAATTTGCCGAAAACAGGTACGGCGGAGCTTTCAGAGAAGGCTGGCAGACTGACCGGGGAAGGGTGTACCTTATCTACGGAGAACCTGATGATATCGAAGCTAATCCTTTCAGTACCACTCAGGCTCCCTACGAAATCTGGTATTACTACGGTAATGTAGAGGATACCTTCGTGTTTGCAGACCTGATGGGAAACGGGGATTTTACCCAGATATACTCATCGATAGCAGGTGAAATCAGTTATTCGAACTGGATGAATATGCTTCAGAATATCAACAGCGGAGCTTACGGCTCACAACAGGAAGAGGGGATGTTCTGATGGTTCATTCAGCTCAACCGAAAAGATGCAGGCATCAAACTGTCTGCAGAAGAGATAAAATGTATGTAAAAGAGAAACCCAGTGACGAGGAGGTTCAAATGAACACATTTTCGGGAAATGGGAGATTCGGTCTTCCGGCCGTCTTCGCCGTTCTCCTGATGCCGCTATTGGGCATGAGTTCAGCTGACGCTCTGGATGTAGGAGACCAGGTAACCATACCTGTCCCTGAGCTGAGTGCCATTGTTACAATGGGGCCCACAGAGCATGAATTCACATGCCGTGCTGTTTCTGAGCATGCATACTGGCTTGTTCAGAATGCCATATGCATCACCAGTTCCGGCGAACTTGTTTACCCGCCTTCCAGCAGCCCTGATTCCCTTTGCTGGGGAAACATCATAGATCAGGATGAGCTTGATGCAATGGTCGCTGCTTTTGAAGGTGGCGAAGCAGATGTCTGGAATACGGTTACTTCTGTATACGGTACACCTGTGGATGTAGACGGGGATCCAAAAGTCTGGATAGTTCTTGCAACTATTCCAACAAAGTATCAGCCCACGAGCCCCGGGTCAGGTCCTACACCCAGAAACAATATGTATTATGTGGATAGCAGCCAGTATTCACCTGAGGCAGTTGATCCCCATGATATGTTCTATGTAAACATCGGTACCCTTATCTGGGCTTCTTCACAGTTGAATATCGCCAGGCAGCTGCGGCTGTGGAATCTGCCTGTTGGACTTGCAGCAATGTCCAGCTGGTCTCAGCATCCTGATCAGGAACCCTGGCTTATCAAGGGAATGTCCGAAGTGGCACAGAATCTCTGTTTCGGCTTCACCAGCAGTTCTCCAGGAGGCCGGGGGCAGAAAGCTCTTGTTGGAGAGTATGCCGGCTCTCCTTTCCTTGATCTTCGAAATCCCACTGCCGGAAACGAACTGTATGACTACATAGAAGCAAGAGCAACAGGCTTCATGTGGTTTATGTACCTGACCCAGCGTTTCGGCAACAGCATAATCACAGGTATCAATGCCAGTGACTTCGTGGGAATGGAGGCAGTGGCCAACGCTATTGATCCTTCTGTTGCCATTGAGGAGGCAGTTGCGCAGAATGTTGTTCCTGTTTACATGAACTGGATAACCGCAGCTTCTGCCAACTACATTCACAGTGACCTTGACGGCGGTATCTATCAGTATGACTTCCTTATGGGAACGCCTATGGAAGCAATGACAGTCATAGGTAAGCCAGGTTTATCAAATAAATTCAGCGAGTATCCTATAGAAGGCTGGATAGCACAGCCTCCTAGTGACCCTGGTGCCCCGAAGCTTCCATACGGAATGATTTTCATGGAGTCCAGTGAGTTCGCCAGCCAGTTCATTACCTTTGAGGATCCTGGTCAGGCCATGGTTTACTTCAACGGTATGTACTCAGACGGCTCAGGAGCCAACGCTGCCATTAACGGCGCCTGGGATGCTACTATCCTTCAGATTGAGAACGACCAGATCAGTTCTATCGCCACCATAACTCTGGATGATTTCTACAACGGATCATTCGAAATTGGTGGAGACATGACTGTTCTTGCTGTTACCAACAATAATCCCGACGGTGCAGGAGGGCTTAGATACTACATTTCTCAGAGAGAGGAAGCCCCTGAGCTGATGGCTGCTGCGCATCCCAATGCGCTGAACTCACAGTTCACTAATGTCTACTGCACTCTGCAGAAGAATTCTACCAATGAGCTGACCGGTTTTGACTGGATAGGACCAATCTTTGAAGTTATTCTGGGTGACTCTGTTCAGAATATCAAGATGGTACCTCTCTATGGTTCTCTCTACAATGGTCTTTTCACTGCGTGGGCTGCCGGTAACTATGAGATCAGCATCAGCGGTTATGACAGTGTCGGTCATATGACTGAAACTTCACTGAACCTTGCAGCAGGTTATGCTGAAACGGATCTGAAGATGGATCTGGGTTATGTCAGCCTTCAGGTTCCTGACGGTGGAGCGCCTTCAGGTACTATGGTTGTTCTGGCTGAAACAGGAACTCTTGGGCTTGCTGTTGAGTCGGGTACAACTGTTCCTGTTGCAGGAGAACGGATGACCGGTATAGTTGCGGGCCCTGTTTCCGTATCCAATGTTAACGGTGTAATCTCCTTCGACAGCCAGACAAATGATGTCGCAATTTACAGATACACTGATGAGGCATGGGTAGAGCTTGACAGCTGGAGACAGAACGGTATGGTTCATGCCAGCATAGAGACCGGCGGAATCTACGCCCTTGGTGAGGGAATCGGCGCATTTGCTCCTGAGCTTCCTGCACAGTTGGAACTCAGCGGTAACTACCCTAATCCGTTCAGTGCTGAAACAGCTCTTAACTTCGCGCTTCCTTCAGCAGGCAATGTAAGAATCACGGTCTTTGATATGTCAGGTCGTTGTGTTGCCACATTGACCGATGAGGAGATGGCAGCTGCCAATCACTCTGTTATCTGGAATGGTACCGACCATAATGGTGATGTAGTTGGTGCAGGTGTCTATTTCTGCAGGCTTGAGGCTGACGGACAGGTAATTACTCAGAAAATGCTGAAAGTTCAGTAGAAGGGAGGTAAAAATGAAATTGACAAAACTGGTAACAGCAGTGACCGTTGCTTCCCTTATCTTGGTGGCAGGATGCTACGACAACTCCACAGAGTACCCTGATGTAGAGTACTATGATGGACTGGTCTCCAGCGGTTGGGAAGCCTTCGAGGCTGGCGATTACAAGATGGCAATGGAGCATTTCCAGGCTGCTGTTGATGCTGACTGTACAAAGCCTGATGCCTATCTGGGTGCAGGATGGACATCAGTCCTTCTGGACGATTACTGGCTTACAGGCGCAGACTACGACTACATGGCAGTACAGCTTGATGAAGGCACATGGCCGGTTTCAGTTCAGACAGCTACTTTAACACAGGATATACCCTGGACTGAGTTCCAGTGTGTGTTCCCTCAGCTCACAGCTGATGATTACACCGTAATCAACGCCTGGGGCACAACTGATTCACTGTGGATAGACACTACTCTTGTCTTCCCTCTTGATGACGAGAAGACAGAATTCATGGATAACTATGAGATAGGTATCTGGCTCAGAGATCAGTACGGTGCAGGAACTCCGTTTCAGTATAAATTCAGTATTCCTGAGCCTGATGTAGCTGCCATATTTACTGTGTTCAACGGTTATTCGCAAATCAATATTGCTGTTGACTCAATAGTCAACTTCAGTGATCACAGTGAAGTGTATGTTACAGCTCCCTATACTCTTGTCAGAGCAGGAGACTATACCTACAGAACCTGGATAATGTACGAAAACCTGATGACCTTCACCTATGCAACCTACGAGAACGCAGCTGGCGCAACAGCCATAAGCAACGACGCTATTGCCGCTTACGGTCTGCTTCAGCACATACGCGGCGTAAACGGCGAGCCTCTTTCCGGTTGTGCTGCGCTAGCAGGCCTTGCAGACCAGGGTGACTACGCCTTTGAGCATTACAGCGGCGTAGATCGCATTAAGCTTAAAGGGATGGCTGCAGCCCTTGCGTACCAGGGTACCCACTTCAGGTATGCGCTGTATCTCTGCCAGTCTGAAGGCATGGGTCTAGGCATTACCGCTGATGATCCTGACTTCCTTGTACAGCTCATGTTCACAATAGAGGCAATGCTGCAGTAAATTGAGGTCAGTCTTAAATGGCCGCCGGTTTAGTGCCGGCGGCCATTTTTCCTCTGTGAAAAAAACTCTCAACAGATCCAGGTGGTTACGAATATGTATAGATAACTTCAGATCGCAGGGATGATACAGTTTCACACTATGCTGAATCATGGTAGGGCTATAATCCTGAGCATCTAATCTGCCGGGACATAGACCAGCTGAAGGTCATCAGACTGTATAACTTGGATAATGGAATCTGAGAGGTGTGAGATTAATGTCTCATCCGGGGATGGGTGAAATCCCTCGCCTTTAGGCGAAGCCTTTAGGAGGCTGCGGTATTATAGTAGAGTCATGAAAGGTTATCGCAAAGGTTCACATACGGTCTATCGTCTTCACTTTCATTTGGTGTT
>PDWJ01001786.1_pt1 | contig 25011 bp, 21 predicted proteins | sample 1430881 | NCBI WGS metagenome assembly PDWJ01 (sample SAMN01162460, study PRJNA174530) | Oral metagenome, whole genome shotgun sequencing project. | biome: Marine environment; feature: Marine mammal; material: Swab sample of the gingival sulcus; isolation source: swab sample of gingival sulcus...
ACTCACCGTATAGTCAGTATCTTTGACGAGCGTTTTATTGCCGTCCGTTATCGTAACGGCGGGTTCTAGCGGACTGCCCGTATGCGTCTGATCCGGTATCGGCAGCGGATCAATATTACAAGTTTTAATGTCTTTATTGCCCTGTAAATACAGTTTATAATGTTTATTGGCTTCAAATGTAAATGGATCGGCAACGCCATAATTGGTAGTCGTCTGCGCGGCGACATCTTCGACAACATAGTCGCCAGTAAAGGCATTGGCCCGTATTGTATGCGCCTTTAAGCCACTAAATTCGAGATATTCCAGTGTGTTGTCAACGGGGTATTGTCTGTCTAAACTAACTTCAATATCTTGAGCGGCGCCATTATTTAAGAGCTGAATACTGCGCACTTTGCTGGGCGAAAACGCGTGTACAATGGTCGTCAGCGACGAAATATCAAATACAATCTCCTCATTAAATTGCAAAGCCATATCAAACATATTTGACATATCTGTCACGTTTGCGGTATTCCAACTATCGAGTGGTTGATTAAATGAGTTCGCGTGGCCAAACATATCGTTCATATTCGTGACATGAGAGACATCCCAATTATTGAGCGGCTGATTAAATCTAGCCGCGCCATAGAACATATGGTCCATAGTCCTAACATTGGAGACATTCCAATTGTCGAGCGGCTGATCGAACTTCAAAGCATTCCAAAACATACCGTTCATATGTGTAACATGAGAGACATCCCAATTATTGATTGGTTGATTAAAGGTATAGGCGCCAGCAAACATATCCTTTAGAACCTTTGCATCGGGTGCTAGGTTAACCGGTTCTAAAAATTGTATTTCATTGGAAAAACCCTGGAATAAGCCGCCTTCATCGCCCTTTTCGCAGAGCAAAATAGAATCGTCGTCATCGCCTTTAAAGATAATTTTAAAGGCTTCGTCAAGATGACCATCCCAAGCTTTTTCCGTTCCAAAATAATTGGGATTAATCCCTTGCGCCATTTGCTTCCACAAACCATAATCGATAGTGCCTGTGCCGGTAATGATTAGTTTTTTTACAGCTTCGTTATAGCTTGCCTTTACGTTGCCGTCCAATGATATTGGAACGCTAAAATCAGCCGCATAGGCAGTAAAGCTACCCGCGGGCACAAGCCCTACCAGTAGCGCGAGCGTCAGTAGCGACGCCATAATTTTTTTTAATACACGCTTGTCTTTCATACTTACCTCCTTACTATCATTTCTTGAACCAAAATGTAACATTTACTTTAAAACATAATGCTGCATACGTGCAATGTCATACAAAAATGATGGATAAACTACTAAATCGTAGTAATATCTTATTATGATTATACTTCGAAAATTATATTTTTTGAAGTATAATTGTAAATATTATATTTTTTTATCAAATTCTGCGTCTGTCGATTCTATTTGCTAACGCGTATACAATATGCCGTTAAACGCGTGCTAGTAAGTGCGCTGAGATCGTACCATATGCGCACAATAGCTGACTTTTACTACTTGACAGCGCTGTTGTATTCCTCTATAATTATCTCGTTAGTCCGATTGATCGGGCAGTTTTTGTATGAATGTAAAGGAGTGGACATAATGAGCGATAAGAAAACGCTTACTCAAGCCGGTTATGATAAACTTAAGCAAGAGCTCGAAGAATTGCGTACGGTGCGCCGCAAGGAAGTTGCCGAAAAAATAAAAATAGCCAGAGGCTTTGGCGACCTCAGCGAAAACGCCGAATACGACGAAGCTAAAAAAGAACAGGCTGAAATGGAAACGCGTATCGAATACTTAGAAAACATGTTGCGCAATGCCGAAGTTGTCAGCGAGGACGACATTGACGAGAACCACGTATCGGTCGGCACTAAAGTAAAGGTATTCGACTACAATTTTGACGAAGAAGTTGAATACGCCATCGTCGGTGCAACTGAATCCGATCCCTTTAACAATGTCATTTCCAGCGAATCGCCAATTGGGGCTGCATTAATCGGAAAAATGGTCGGCGACGAAGTCGACGTTCAATTGCCGGATTGCATCGCAAAAATAAAAGTACTCGACATTCATAAATAAGTCCAAATGTTTTCCAAGCCTTTGCCAACGCAAGGGCTTAAATTTTAGTTTTAGTCTATGCGAACGCAACTGCATATGTTATTATATGCTTAGAGTGTCGACAAAGTCGATAATCTCCAGGCTGTAGAAAATGTTCAAGTTCGAGGCGCAAGTAAAATGGCGGGCTGCAGCGTATAAAGACATACGTAAAGGTCGACATTTTGCGCAGCAACAAAGAAATTGGGCATTTGTCTACAGTCTGTGCATATGTTAATATATGCTTATAATATATAAAGGAGGCCATTATGCATGATTTAGAACAAAATGTAAGCGAATTACTTCAAGTCAGACGCGATAAACTAGCAGATTTGCAGGCTGCTGGTAGAGACCCGCACAAAATTGAAAAGTACGAACGCACCGCGCATAGCGCCGACATAAAAGAAGACTACGATAAATACGAGGCAAAAGTCGTTCGCATTGCCGGTCGCATTATGTCTAAGCGCATTCAGGGCAAAGCGGGCTTTATCGACCTATTGGACAGTCGCGGTCGCATTCAGTGCTACATTAGAAAAGATCGCCTCGGCGAAGAAGAATTTGACTGGTTTAAAAAATACGACATCGGCGACATCATCGGTCTCGAAGGCGAAGTCTTTAAAACAAAAGTCGGCGAAATCTCGGTTAAAGCCAATCAAGTGACGTTGCTCACTAAGTCCCTCCAAATTTTACCAGAAAAACACCACGGCTTAAAAGACAACGACATTCGATATCGTCAGCGCTATGTCGACCTAATCGTCAACCCGGAAGTTAAAGATACATTTATTAAGCGCAGCCTTATCATTAAGGGCGTCAGAGAATACTTAGACGGTCTCGGCTACTTGGAAGTCGACACCCCTATTCTCAACACGATTGCGGGCGGTGCATCGGCAAGACCGTTTATTACTCATCACAACACTTTGGACATCGACATGTATATGCGCATTGCCAATGAACTTTACTTAAAGCGACTAATCGTAGGTGGCTTTGACGGCGTTTACGAAATGGGTAAAATGTTCCGCAACGAGGGCATGTCGATCAAGCACAATCCGGAATATACCGCAATGGAAGTATACGTCGCCTATCATGACTACGAATACATGATGAAGTTAACTGAAGAAATCGTTGCGCACTGCTGTATGAAGGCAAACGGTACGCTAAAGATTAATTACCAAGGTACCGATTTAGACCTGACGCCGCCGTGGCGCCGCGTTTCGATGCACGAGTTGGTCAAAGAAAAAACCGGCGTCGACTTCTACGCCCTATCGGAAGAAGAGGCATTTGCCGAAGCCGTGCGACTCGAACTCGACATTGAGTCTTATTCCACTGTTGGACACTTAGTCAACGAAGCCTTTGAAGCCTTTTGCGAAGGCGATTTAGTACAGCCGACATTTGTCTTGCACCACCCGGTTGAAGTATCGCCACTAGCTAAGCGCAATCCAGATGACCCGCGCATTACCAACCGCTTTGAGGCATTTGTCAACACTTGGGAAATCGCCAATGCCTTTTCCGAATTAAACGACGCACTCGATCAGCGACAGCGCTTTGAAGCACAGGTTGCCCAGCGCGATGCCGGCGACGACGAGGCGCAAATGATGGATTACGATTTTGTAAACGCACTCGAAGTCGGCTTGCCGCCAACCGGTGGTCTCGGCATTGGCATCGATCGGATGATTATGTTATTGACAGATTCGCCCTCGATTAGGGATATTATCTTCTTCCCTACGATGAAGCCAGTTACAGAGTAAGCATAGTGTTTAAAAGAGTTGGGCATAGTCTCAACTCTTTTATATTGCGCTAAAACTTGTCATATAAACTATCATCATGTATAATAAAGATACATACTTTTATTCCTTGCAAAAATATTGTAATAGATGTAATCAATGTTACAATAACTTGGAGCGTAACATGTCAAATATCATCCATTTTATAAACAAATACGAACGCAGTCTTACTATTATAGGATTACTGTTTTTTACTTTTTTGGCAGTTATAATATTGGTCGCATCTATCAAAACTGGTTACATTGCTCCCGACAAACCATTGCTACACGATATTGAATACGTTAGCGTTGCAAAGCAGAACGGCACTATACAGACCATAGCATTACCAAAAGCTGTCTACGTCGATGAGCCATTTGACATTCTCGTCGATTTGGCGCCCTATAAAAGCGATATGCAACAAAGTATAGTTACAATATTTGAGCATTGTAACGTCTATGTGTACGGCGATGGTAAGCTCATTTACGAACTAAAAAAGCCGCCAAACTCACTGACCAAAAGCGGTGGTTACGAAGTCGTTGTATTCGATGTCCCAAACGACTTAAAAAATCAGACCATAACCATTCACATTGAACCGCTTCTTAAAAGTGTCAATTATTATAAAGTTGACGAGATTAAATATGGTAGAAAATGTGACGTTGTCATTGACATGCTTAAATCAGATGGTCTGAAAATAATAATTTCTGCTATTCTAATCCTTAACTATTTCGTTATGCTGATCGTCATTTTTAGAAAGCGGGAATTTCTAAAAAACGAAAACTATCGAATTTTCCACCTCTCTATATTGGGCTTCTTAACGGCAGTGTACTTTTTAGCTCACCTTTGGAGTTTTAACTACTTTTTAGCAGCGTATAAAGAATTCATTTATTTTTCGGAATACATGAGCTTGTTATTGGTGCTCGTGCCCGCCTCACTCTACATGAGTAGTAAATTAGATCCAAAATTTAGTAAACTGTTTGGCGCCATCGTCATTGTCCTGTTAGCTAATAACGTAACTCAGTTTACGTTGACATTGCTGCAGATTATTGAATTTAAAGAAATGATCTTCATCACGCACGGCTTTATGTATATATCAATATTATATATTTTTATTGCAATTACATTGACTGACGGCAAAAAATACCCATCAAAATACTCGTTAATACTACCGGTGGCAGCCATAATAATTGCCACCGTCATTCCATTAATCTATTACTTATTATTTAGATTACTAATATTTAAACTCCTTGCACCAATCATAACAATTTCTGTCATCATACTAGAAACGATGGAATTATACGTTAAATATATGCGTTACAAAAGAGGAAAGATCGAAAAAGAAATCTATAAGCAAATGGCAATCACCGACTCGCTGACCGACCTTCCCAACAGACAGGCACATGAAAAATATATCAAGGATATTGAAAACAATAAAATTGCCGGCTGGATTATGTCAGTTGACCTCAACAGCTTAAAGTATATCAACGACAAATACGGTCACATGATGGGCGATAAATTAATTGTCGACTTTGCCAATTTGTTAAAGAAACTAAAGCGTGAGAACAATCAAATACATCCATTTCGCATTGGCGGCGACGAATTTTTCGTTTTTATCGAAGCCGATAACTGCTTTGAAATCAAGTCACTTATCGTTGAGTTAAAAGAAGCATACAATCTCTGTGATGGCTATGAAGGCAATTTCGTACCGACCTTTTCAGTCGGTTACCATTACTTCGACCCAACCATGAACGATAACGTAATTAGCGTTTACAATATCGCCGACAAGTTGATGTACGACGATAAAATTAGGTATAAAAAACGCTTTAGAAACAGAATTAACATCACCTAACCAATTGCCAGAACATTCGGCAAAGGTTCAGAACGCTCTCTTTTAGTCTGCGCAATGAGCGCAAAGTAAAAAAATTTAAAACAAGTTATTGACATATGTCATTAAATGCGCTATGCTGTACGTAATCGACATATGTCAATAACTATTGGGAGGTAGTATAATGACTAAAAGAGCTGAACAAAAATTCACTTACAATCATCATCAGCACGGCTTACGAGAAGAAGCCTGCAATGGACGAGAAGGCATTCATAAAAGTGGTCGCGGCTGCGAACACGGCAAAGGACGCGGTCGGGGTCGCAATTGCGGTCGCGGCGAAGGACATGGTCACGGCAATGGTAAAAATTGCGGTCGCGGCGAAGGACATAGTCACGACAATGGTCAAAATTGCAGTCACGGCGAAGGACGTGGTCACGAAGAAGGTCATTGCTGCGGTCATGGCAAAACTAGTGGTCACGGCAGAGGTCAATGCGAACACAACCGAGAGCGCGGGAACGATCATTGCCGTCATCACGGCGAAACAGAGCACTAGATCTTAAGGAGAGAATATGCCAAGACCTATAAAGTACAGAAGAGTCTGCTGTCTACCGGATAACAACAAATACGGTCCGCTTGGCGTCGGTAAAGCCGGCGCCGAACTAATCAATATGACCGTCGACGAGTACGAAGCGATTCGGCTAATCGATTTGGAAGGCCTTAATCAAGCACAGTGTGCAACGCAAATGAATGTTGCGCGCACCACTGTACAAGGCATTTATATCGAAGCGAGGCGAAAACTAGCGGAATCCCTGGTCAATGGCAAAATTTTAATTATCGAAGGTGGCGAATATCAGCTTAGCTGCGACGATGAGAACGTCTGTGGCAAGTATTGCCGCAGACGTGGACACAATAAGCAATTAAAAAACTGCGCGAAACACAGTGAATAGAGAATTGAATAATCTAGTACAATAGTTTTTGGGGGAATATATGATTATCAAAGCGCTAGTCGAAAACACCGCTCTTTCTGAGCGATTTGGCAGTGAACACGGCCTCAGTCTCTACATTGAGACAAGCCGTCAAAAGCTTATGTTCGACGTCGGTGCAAGCGACTTGTTTTTAAATAACGCCGCACTGCTTGATGTCGACATTAGCAGTGTAGATGCGCTGGTCATCTCACATGGTCACGCCGATCACGGCGGCGGCTTAAAACCGTTTTTAAAAGTCAATAATAGCGCCAAAATCTATTTACATCCCCTCGCCTTTGAGCCACACTATGCGGCGAGACCGAACGACGCCATTAAATACATTGGGCTCGATGGCGAATTAAAAGCGCATCGTCAAGTCATACTTACAGACGAGCGCCATACAATTGATGTGGGCGTCGAGCTGTTTTCAAATGTCGCGCAGTGCGTCGCCGCACCGAAATCGAATAAAGGGCTATTTGTCGAGCGCGGCGGTTTGCAGATGCGCGACAGTTTTGAGCACGAACAGAATTTGGTCGTCGCAGACGACGGCAAAGTGCTTTTGATTACCGGCTGTGCACACAACGGCATCGTCAATATCGTAAAGCACTTCGAAACACTCTATAAGCGGCTACCCGACGTGGTCATTGGCGGATTTCACCTTTCCAGCCGCTCCGGCGGCAGCGAATCCGACGCGGCGATCGACGAAATAGCAAAGTATTTGCTGACGACAGGTGCCATGTATTACACCTGTCACTGCACCGGTAGCGACGCCTATCACAGGCTTAAGCAGACGATGGGCGAACGAATTGACTACTTGGCAGCCGGGCGCGTGATAAAGATTTGAGAATGCGAGATCTCTCCGCTCCCTGCGGTCGGTCGAGATGACAAAGAACGAGATGTCTCGACTGCGCTCGACATGACAGCGTTGCGATTGTCAGCGACGCCCGTGCTGATAAACCGCACGATAAGGCGTTTAGGCTCATTTAATTGCGCTGCACTTGACGAGTAGGGGCGTTTCAAAAAATTTTCGAAGCGCGTTGCGTAAATGCTGCATGGACGCAGCATTAGCGAGGATTTGCAGGACGGAATCCCACAGCGTTAGCATAAGCGATTCGATTAATTCCACCACTGCCCCGTTAAGCGAGGAGTCGTGCCGCAATTAAAGTGCCTACAGCGCCAAGTGCGGTAAAATCCAAAACTCGTTTCAATTCTATACGCAGTCATCGCTTTTACAGAACTCCTAGTGAACCAAATAACGCGGAACGACATCAGCTACTCACAATAATTGCTACGCAATTACGGCTTCGCCGCCCATATCTTTGGGTACCTAAGTAGCGTTTCAATCGCGGTTAAAACCGAGATGTCTTGACTTCGCTCGACATGACAAAGAGAACCGCTTGTGATGACGGCGCACAAAAAAACTAACCACCTTTTGATGGTTAGTTTTTTGACTTTTATTATAAATTTTATAACTTTGCAAGCGCCTGTTCGAGATCGGCAATAATGTCTTCCGGTTCTTCCAGACCAACTGAAAGTCTCACCATACCCGGTGTAATACCGGATTCCAACTGCTCTTCTGGCGTATACGGCGAGTGCGTCATGCTTGCCGGGTGCTGAATTAACGTTTCGCAGTCACCCAAGCTTACTGCCAACGCGCACATTTCGACACTGTTCATTAACACTTTACCGGCTTCCGCGCCACCGACGACCTCAAATACGATCATGGCGCCCGGCAATTTCATTTGCTTTTGAGCGAGTTCGTACTGCGGGAACGATTTTAATCCCGGATAAGTCACACTTTCAACTTTGTCGTGCGCTTCTAAGAACTCGGCGACTTTTTGCGCGTTTTTACAGTGTTTTTCCATGCGGATTGCCAAAGTCTTTAAGCCGCGATTGATTAAAAATGCATCAAACGGGCTGAGGCTGGCACCGGTCAAATCCTTGACGCCGACCAGTCTAACTTCGTCAATATAGGATTGTTCACCGACGACAAAGCCGGCAATGACGTCACCGTGTCCGTTTAAGTACTTAGTAGCGGAGTGAATGACAATGTCGGCACCGAGTTCAAGCGGTTTTTGAATATAAGGCGTACAATACGTATTGTCGACCATTACTTTGCATTCTGGGTTTTTTTTATGAACGCGTTCGGCTATAGTTTTAATGTCAGTCACGTACATATTGGGGTTAGCTGGCGTCTCTAAGTAGACGATTTTAGTATTCGGTTTTAGAGCCGCTTCGACATTTTTAGGGTCGCGCGTGTCGACGAAATCGACTTCTACGCCAAAGCGCGTCAAGCCGTGCTCTAAAAAGGCAAATGTGCAACCGTATAACGTCTTTGCCGCCACGATGTGATCGCCCTGATTCACTAGTGGCCAAATTGCCGATGTCACCGCACCGATGCCGGAAGCCGCAGACATCGCCGCGTCGGCGCCTTCTAATAGGGCGACTTTTTCTTCGACTTGAGTATTGCTCGGGTTGCCGAGTCTGGTGTAAATATAGCCATCTTCCTCTAAAGCAAATCTTCTGCCGCCCTGCTCTGCTGAATCAAATACAAATGTAGACGTCTGGTAAATAGGCGTAGACAATGCTCCAAACTGATTTTTTTGATGACCGCCGTGAATCGCGCAAGTTGAAAACGCTTTACCTTTTAAATCACTCATATTATCCTCCTTTATATCTCGTTATTATCATTATGACATAAATCAATTGCAAAGGGTACCAGTTCCGTAATAAAAATATTTTTTTATGGAACTGGTTTACTCAGTTCATATAAGACTATCCCCGCGCTGACGGCGACGTTTAACGACTGCATATCGCCGACAGTTTCTATTTTGAGGCGCACTGTCGCATTTTCAAGCCAAATCGGTGTAACGCCGGCGCCCTCGTTGCCAAAGACGATTGCAATGGGACCGCTTGCCCGATAACTGCCAAGCGATTGGCTGTCTTGTAGCGCCGTGACGACAATTGGCAAGGCGCTGTCTTTTAATTGCGCAATCAATTCCGCCGATTCGATATTTTGCACAATTGACAAATTAAAGGGTGCGCCCATCGACGCTCTGAGCACTTTCGGGCTGTACAAATCGACACAATTTTTGGTAGCGACGACATTTTTATAGCCAAACGATTCGGCGGTGCGCAAAATCGTGCCGACATTGCCGGGGTCTTGTAAGTCGTTTAAGACGACGACGCTGTTTGCAAAATCAATTTTGGCACTGCACTGATCGCTTTTGACGACTGCGACGATCCCCTGCGAATGAACGGTATCGCTTATCTGTTTAAAAAGCGGCATCGGCAAGTAAATTGTCTTGCAGCAGTCGCGCGGCTGATAGTCCGAGCTCTCCTCTAAAACGAGCAAATCGAGCTGATAACCGAGTTGTAAAACCTGTTCGATTAGGCGCCGTCCCTCCAATACTATTACGCCCTCGCGATCGCGGTATTTCTTTAACTTTAACGATTTTAAATATTTAAACGTCGCATTTTGCGAACTACTGATTAGCATTAACTGGCTTCAACTTTCTTTAAGTCCTCGTTGTGACCGATGACGACTAAGACGTCACCCGATTCGATGACATCCTGCGGCATAACCGATATATTGATGTCGGCGCCCTTGCGGATTGCCATAACGTTGAGACCGTATTTACTGCGCAAATTCAATTCGATAATCGACTTGCCAATCCACTCGAAGAGCGGTGCAATTTCGACAATGCTGTATTCCGGCGCCAGTTCGATAAAGTCCATCACATTGGAAGACGTTAAATTTTTGGCGACGCGAATCCCCATTTCGCGCTCCGGAAAAACGACCCGATCGGCGCCGATTTTATAGAGCACTTTGGCGTGCATTTCGGTCTGCGCCTTGGCGACAATTTGTCTGATACCCAATTCTTTTACCATTAGGGTAGCCAATATCGAAGCCTGAATATTACTGCCAATCGTCACGACTGCCGTATCAAAATTGCGAATGCCCAATGCCGGTATGGCATTTTCGTCTGTGACGTCAGCCTGCACGGCATAAGTGACTTTATCCGCCAACGCTTGTATCGTATCCTCGTTGTTGTCGACAACCATCACTTCTTGACCTAAGTCCATCAATTTCATTGCCACGCTAGAACCGAATCTACCGGCACCCAATACGACAAATTGTTTTTTCATCATCCCACCGTTACCTTTCCTTCCGGATATCTCAACTGTTTATAATAATCGTGTTGTCGATTTGCCAATGCAAATACTATAGTTAAACCGCCCAATCTGCCAAAGAACATGGCGAAGGCAATAATAATCTTACCAAATAAACTGAGTTTGCCCGTCAAGCCAATCGATAAACCGACCGTACCAAATGCCGAAAACGCCTCGAACATGATTTCCATAAACTGGGCATTCGGTTCTGTAATACTGAGCAGTACCAATATCAAGACGATAATACTTATGCCGATGCCGAGTATTGCAAGGGCGCGATCGAGCGCCTCGCGCTGAATGCGGCGGCGAAATACCTCTGTGTCTTTCTTACCTTGGGTAATGCAGTATATGTGTAAAAACACCAGCGCTATCGTCGTCGTCTTAATACCACCTGCCGTCGACGCCGGCGATCCGCCGATAAACATCAGCGATATCACGATGACCAGCGTGGCAGGTCTCAGCAAATCCATCGGCAAAGTGTTAAAGCCGGCTGTCCGCGGCGTTACCGAATTGAAGAGCGACGCCAAAATTTTTCCGCCAAAGGATAAGTTGCCCAATGTATCGGGATTTGCCCACTCCAGTAAAACTGTAGTGACAAAGCCAAACGCCAACAGTATGCCAGTCGTCGTCAAAACGACTTTGGTGTTCAGCGTCCAGCGCTTATAGGTTCTAAAGTTGAGTAAATCCAAAATGACTGCAAAGCCCAATCCACCGCTGATTATAAGCGCCATTACCGTAAAGTTGACGAGCGGGTCTTCGACAAACGATGTCAAACTGGTAAAGTTGCCCATCAAGTCGAAACCGGCATTACAAAAAGCCGAAACGGCGTGAAAGATGCTCAAATAGATGCCGCGCCCCGTGCCAAACTGAGGTATAAAGCGAATCGATAACAGCGCGGCGCCAATTGCCTCTATGAAAAAGGTCAGCATGACGACGTACTTTGTCAACCGCACAACGCCGGAAATATTATAGGAATTGAGCGATTCTTGCATCATTAGCCTGCCTTGTAAAGATATCCGCTTGCCGATGATCATCGCAATCAGAGATGCCATGGTCATAAAGCCAAGACCGCCAATCTGTATTAATAAAAGTATTACAATTTGTCCCGCCATATTCCAATAGGTACCGGTGTCGACGACGACCAAGCCAGTTACACAAACCGCCGATGTCGCAGTAAACAAAGCGTTAATCATACCGACGCGTTCGCCGGAAACCGTCATAATGGGCAAATTGAGCAATATCGCGCCGATGCCGATAATCAGGGCAAAACCAATGGCAAAGACCTGTGCCGGTCTCAGTTTCCAGCGCTCAAATAATTGAAATATAAACACGTCTCACCTCTTATATCTGATCGTCATCTCAAGCGCAGTAGAAAGTTGAAAGTTGAAAGGAAAATCAAAACCTTCAAATTCAACTGCTTAAAAGCACTAAAACCCTTAAAGTCAAAAGCACTTTAAAAACCGTGATTTCTGCACGCGTTTGCGTTTGGTCGAAATGACAAATACACTGAATCGTTTTTTCTGTACTAATACAGTATACCATTACGCAGCTATTATGCAAGAAAAAAAGAAATCCCAGCACAATAGCGGGATTTCTCAAACCAATTTAAGCAAGTGTTAACCGAGTTTTGCCTTTGCCGTTTCAACTAACTTTGCAAATCCATCTGCATCGTGAATGGCAACTTCTGATAACATTTTGCGGTTCATGTTGACGTCTGCCAACTTGAGACCGTGCATAAAACGTGAATACGACAAGCCGTGTGGGCGAACTGCTGCGTTAATACGGGCAATCCACATTTTGCGGTAGTCGCGCTTTTTCAATTTTCTGCCGATAAAGGCAGAACGAAGCGCTCTATTTACCTGCGGATTAGCTGCTCTAAAAATTTTAGACTTTGCACCGTAATAGCCCTTGGCCAACTTTAAAATTCTTTTATGTTTTTTCTTTGCGTTAACCGCACCTTTTACTCTTGGCATTTTACTCCTCCTGACTATAAATACGGAACTAAGTTTCTTACGCGCTTCATGTCGCCCTCTGAGATTAAGCCGCCCTTGCGCAGGTTGCGCTTTCTCTTTCTCGACATCTTCGTCAAAATGTGGCTCGTGTAAGCGTGAGAGCGCTTCAATTTGCCACTACCAGTTTTCTTAACGCGCTTTGCTGCACCGCGGTGTGTTTTCATCTTTGGCATGTTGGGCCTCCTTATCCGTTGTTGGGTACGAGCATTGCATTGACGCTTCTGCCCTCTAATTTGGGCCTGCTGTCAATTTTGGCAATGTCTTCACCAACCGTTTCAACAAACTTTTCAATCACTTCATTGGCAAAAGATGCATTCGCCATTTCGCGACCGCGCAGTCTCAAGCTGACTTTAACCTTATCGCCTGCCTTCAAGAACTTGCGTGCGTTTTTGGCTTTTGTCTCCAAATCGTGTTTTTCGATTTTTAACGACAGTCTGACTTCTTTTACTGAAATCGTCTTTTGCTTCTTGCGAGATTCTTTTTCTTTTTTCTGTTGCTCATATCGATGCTTACCATAATCCATGATCTTACAAACAGGCGGCTTTGCTTGCGGAGCGATCTTGACCAAGTCCAGTTTTAGTTCTTGAGCCTTTAAATACGCTTCCTTGGCAGAAACAATGCCGGCTTGATTGCCGTCTGGATCAATGAGACGAACTTCTTTATCGCGAATCATTTCATTGATTTCAGTATTGTCTTTTTTCTCTGGTAATCTTCGATCATATCTTTTGTTAATGGTAGCACCTCCTAAAGGTAACAAAAAAACGCGCACATGGCACGCTCGATTAAACACAAAAACTATTATCTCGTGATTAACCCGCAGACCATGCCTACAAGGTGAGGGTTGCCCCTACTTGATTTAACTCCAGTAGTTTAACATATTTTTTGTAGACTGTCAACACATTCTAAAGATAAATATCGCTGCGATGTCCTATATCGATCATTATTACAACGATTTCTCGCTCGTTTATTTCGCAAATCAATCTATAATCGCCTATTCTATAACGCCAATAACCGCTTAAATTATAACGGAGCGGTTTGCCCTTTGCCCTTGGATCATCGGCGTTTTGAATATTGATGTCTATAAATCGCTTTACCAGCCTTTGCGTTCCCTTATCTAATTTCCTCAAGTGCTTTAAAAATTGTCTGGTGGCAATTACGCTATACATCAGATTTCCAGTTCTTTCCATACGTCATCAATCGGCATCAATTCAAGACTATTATCTCGCTTACCACTTTCGTATTTCTCTATAATTTTTAAGTCGAAGTCGTCTTCCAGCCTTTCAAATGTAATTCTCTTTAAAAGCGTTGACACACCACAATTGTACACTTCTTTGGCGCGCTCCAGTATTTCCTTCTCTTCATCAGTTACCCTGACACTTATAATATTCACTATCTACCTCCCATCTTATACTACAATTGTAATACAAGTTGTTAGAGCTGTCAACAAAACGACAAAAAAAAGCCCCGTTAAGGGCCAAGATTAGGTGTGTGCACCTAATATCTCTTTAAAAAGGAGAAAAAAGAGATAGCTAATTGCTTAATTAGCTATCATTATTGTAGCAAATACATATAAATAATATATGAACAAACTATGAACTTTAGATATAAATATAATTTATGACTGCATCAATGCATTGGCGAAGTCGGCGGCGTCAAAATGCTGCAAATCGTCAATCTTTTCGCCGACGCCAATTAACTTGACCGGGATGTCGAGTTCGCTCTTGATGGCAAATACAAAGCCACCCTTGGCTGTGCCGTCCAGCTTGGTGACGACCAAACCGCTGATCGGCGCCGTCTCTTTAAACAATTTAGCTTGTTGCAGGGCATTTTGACCAGTCGTGGCGTCGAGTACCAATAACACTTCTTTTTGGGCGTCGCCAAATTCGCGTTCGACGATTCTAAATATCTTATTTAATTCGTTCATTAAGTTTACTTTATTGTGTAAGCGACCGGCGGTATCGATGATTAATACGTCGGCATTTTTAGCCTTAGCCGATTGACAGGCGTCGAACACGACCGCTGCCGGATCGGCGCCCTCGCTATGCGCAATTACAGGTAATCCAGCGCGCTCTGCCCATACTTTTAACTGATCGATTGCCGCTGCCCTAAAGGTGTCGGCGGCGGCTAAAATAACAGTTTTACCCTCATTCTTGAGCAAGTTGCCAATTTTGCCAATTGAAGTCGTCTTGCCAGCGCCGTTGACGCCGATGACTAAAATGACGGTCGGCGAATCGGTTGCCAAGGCGGTTTCCCGTTCCGTCGCCAAGTGCTCTACCAAAACGTCTTTAAGCGCGTCTTTTACCAGTGCCGGATCGGAAATACGGCGTTCGACGAGTAGCTCTTTTAGCTCTTCGACCAACTCCAATGCCGTGTTCATGCCGATGTCGGCAGTGATTAAGATCTCTTCCAATTCTTCAAACAAATCATCGTCGATTTTATCGTAGTTGTTGACCATGCGATCGATGTTTTCGGTGATGTTCTTGCGCGTTTTGTCGAGTCCCTTAAAAAGTTTTTTAAAGAAACCGACTTTTTCTTCTTTGGCTGCCTCGGGCTGTTCTGCTGCGGGCTGATTTAGTTCCAATTGTTCTTCAGCGAGTTGCTGTTCAGCAACTTGTTCTTCAGCGAATGTTTCTTCAAGCTGCCCTTCATCGATTTGCCCTCGATTCGCTTCAGCATCATCCGCCACTGCCCCATCAATAGCTATTTCAGCGTCTTTATCATAACCTCGTTCTATTATTAAGTCTTCCGCATCCGCTTCATCAGCGCATTGCGACTCGTCATTTGAATTGTCTGCAGCGCCGCGATCAGTCGCGTCATCATCCACTTTTTCAGCTGATTGCTCAGCGCGATCAGACGCGTCAGCGGCGCCCGCTTGATCGTCCGTCACTTGTTCTTCGACGACGTCCTCTTGCGGGGTAACTACCTCTTGATCTTCTTCTTTGTTTTTTCTCTTAAACCATTTTTTAAACACATTTCCTCCTAAGCGCTCGCCATTTGCTCTGCGTCTGCCAATTCAACTGATAACAATGTCGTTATGCCCTGTTCTTTCATGGTCACGCCGTACAAGTATTCGGCGATTTCCATCGTCCCCTTGCGGTGTGTAATGATGATAAACTGCGAATTTTTGACGAAATCTTGTAAAAAGTCTGCGAAGCGATAAATGTTTACGTCGTCAAGTGCCGCTTCGATTTCATCGAGTATACAAAACGGCGTCGACTTCGTCTTTAATATCGCAAATAATAGCGCGATTGCCGTCAGTGCTTTTTCGCCACCGCTGAGCAATTCCAAACTCTGTAATTTTTTGCCGGGCGGCTGCGCCTGAATGATAATTTCGGCATCCAAAACATCTTCGCCCTCCTGCAATTTTATTTGACCTAAACCGCCGCCAAATAGTTTGCTAAAAGTGTCGGCAAAGTATTCGTTGATTTCGGCGAATTTATCTTTAAAGGTCTTTTTCATTTGGCGATCGATATCTTTTATCAACTTGTTCAGCTGTTCGCTGGAAGTTAGTAAATCGCCCTGCTGTTCGCTGAGAAATTGATAGCGTTCATTGACGCTGTCGTATTCGGCGATGGCGCCTAAGTTGACGTCGCCCAGCTGTTTAATTTGGCGCTTTAAACTCCTGGCGCGCGACGCATAGGCTTTGATGTCGACGTCTTCCTTATAGTCGAGTGCCTTGACATAACTGAGCTCGTATGCCTCCCACAAATTCTGAATAATCGACTCGCGGCGCGTCTCTATTCTGGTCAAGTCGAGCTCTACTTTAAACACGTCATTTTTACGCGTTTGCAATTGATTGCGCAGCTGCTCGACCGCGCCCTCGCGCGTCTGTAATGACGCCTTTAAAGATTCGCCCACCATCTTTTGCGAATCCGTCTTTTCAGTCAGTTTTAAGAGCTCCGATTTTTGTTCGCGGACGCGCTCTTCGGCAGCCGACTGGTCGTCGTGTACCGCAATCAGCAAGGCGGCTTCTTCTTCCAAGACTTGACTCAAAGTGTCAATTTCGCGTTTTAAACGCAATTTCTCGGCGCTCAGCTGACTGCGCTTTAAGTCGACGCCCTTGACGACTTCCTGCGCTTTGGCAACGGCAATGCGACACTCCGTCAACTGTTCTTCTGCCTCGTATAAATCGCCTTGCTTAGCTTCTATCGCCGCTGTCAGCGCTTCGATTTGCGTCGTCAAAGCGCTGCTCTGAGCGCGCTTTTGCTCAATTGCATCAGCATTGCTCTCAATTTGTACTGCGCGCTGTTGAATGGCTTGGCGCAGCACTGCCGATTCGTCGTCGACCTGTCTCTGGCGATGTTTGGAATCGTCCACAGTGCGACTGGCTGAGGCGCGCTGGCGATTGAGTTCGTTTAGTTGTTGCTCACTTTGCGCGATTTTTTCATCGAGTTCAGATAGCGCTTTGCGCATTGCTTCCTGCGCTGCAAAATTTTGATCGCGTTCGGCTTGTACGGCGTCGCGCTGCGCCGTCAACTCTGCTATTTTGACACCCAACTGCACGATGTCGTCCTTGCGCGCCAAGTAACCGGTGTCGCGCTTTGACAACGAACCGCCGGTGATGGTGCCGCCGACGTGTAAGACTTCGCCCGACAAGCTGATGACGCGCGCGCCCTTGGGCAGTTTTTTCGCCATCCGCTTGGCGTCGTTTAGCGTATCTGTAAAGAAGATGCCGGACAGTAGGTATTTGAATGCCGCCGCGACCTCGTCGCCGCATTCAATTAAGTACCAAGCACAGCCGTAATAGCCGGCTTCGCTGTGGCGTGCGGGAAGCTCGCGCGGCACCACCTGAGCGACCGGTATAAAGGTCGCGCGACCGGCTTTTTCCCTTTTAAGGCGCTCAATATAGCTGTCGACGACGTCTTCGTCGCTGACCACTATAGACTGTAATTGTCTTGCCAGCGCCGTCTCAATCGCAGTAAAAAACTTTTTGTCAATGGTAAATAAATCCTTGACGCTACCGTATACAGCGGGGTCGTCTTTCGACCAGTTTAAAACTTGTTTTACGGCATGTGAAAAACCTTCGTTGCGCTCTTCCTGTATTTCCAAGCTCTTTTTAGTCGCTTCGTCTTCTGCCAGTTGACTGCGCAGTGTAAAGAGTTTGTTTTCGGCTTGTCTGATTTCAGACGATGCCACTTTTATCTGTTCGGCGACGTCCGCTCTCTCGCTCTGTTCGGATTCGATTTTAATTGTTAAATCGCGCACGGTTTGGTCTAAGTTTTCTATCAATTTTGCCTGGTCGGCAATTGTCGATTTAAAGTTGTCGCTGTCGCCGCTAATCGCCGCAAGCCGCCGTTCGGCGACTTCATCACTGGCGCCCAAGCGGTGATTCGCCTGCAACAAAGCGTCGATATCACGCTGTAACAGCGCGATTTGATCGCGTTCTATTTGTTGTTTGGCGCGTTCTTTGGAAAGCGCTTCAGAGGCGTTTGCAACGGCTGCGCTGCGCGCTTGTAAAGTCTGCTGCAAGTCGCCTAAAGACGCCTCCTCGGCGCTAAATTCGGCTTCTGCCGCCGCTAGCCGCTCGTCTATTTCGGCGCACTTTTCGACGTCTTGTTCAAGTGCACTGCGCTTTGCCTTGGCGTTTGCCTGAAGCGCGCTGGCGCGCTCTTTTAATACGGCGATCTTACCCTCTAAGCCGGCGATATCGCCCTTTAATTGACCGATTGTCGACAGTTCTTCGCGGTAGAGGCGTTCGCCCGCTTCGATTTGATCGCCCAGTTCAGACAGTTCGCCCAATTGTTCTTGCAGCGCCTGTTCGCCCGTCTCTATTTCTTTTTTGGCGTCGCCGATTTCGGCGTTGAGCTGATCGATTTTACGATTGGCATTTTCGATGTCGTGCACAAACAAATTGATTTCGAGCGATTTTAGCTCGTCGGCTAACGCCTTGTATTGCGTCGCCTTTTCAGCTTGTTCGCGCAGCGGTTCGACGCGCGCGGCGAGTTCGTTGACGATATCGGAAATGCGCTCTAAGTTTTTAGTGACGCGCCCCAGCTTGCGCTCCGCCTCAGTTTTTCTGGTGCGGTATTTGACGATGCCGGCGGACTCCTCAAAGATTAAGCGCCGCTCTTCCTTATTTGTCGACAGTATGCTGTCGATGCGCCCCTGCCCAATAATCGAGTAGCCTTCGACGCCGACGCCAGTGTCCATAAACAATTGTTTGACGTCTTTTAAGCGACATTCAGCATCGTTAATCGAATAATTGCTTTCGCCGGAACGGTACAGGCGACGCGTGACGCTGACTTCTTCAAAGTCGATGTCTAAAAATCTGGTCGCGTTGTCAAAGACAATTGTAACTTCGGCGAAGCCGAGCGGCTTTCTACTGCGCGTGCCGCTAAATATCACGTCTTGCATCTGATTGCCGCGCAAAGTCTTATAGCGCTGTTCGCCCAAAACCCAACGAAAGGCATCTGTTATATTGCTCTTGCCGCTGCCGTTCGGACCGACGATGCAGGTTATGCCCTCGCCAAAGTCGATCACCGTGCGGTCGGCAAATGATTTAAATCCTTTTAGTTCTATTCTCTTTAAGAACATCTATCCCTCTTATCTTATCTCGTTTACTCAGCCTTATCGATATACCTCTGCAATGCCACTTTGGCAGCTTGCTGTTCGGCGTGCTTTTTACTTCTGCCGCTGCCTTCACCCAATATCTTGCCGTCGACGACGACGTTGGCAAAAAACTGCTTATTGTGATCGGGTCCCTTTTCGGCGACGATTTTGTAGCTAATTTTATCGTGCACCGCAGACTGTACGAATTCCTGTAAAGCCGATTTGTAGTCTTTGAATATCTTGCCGCCAACCGCCTGTTGAATACTGCATAAAAGCTGATTCATAACAAATGCTTGGGCGGCTTTAAAGCCGCCATCTAAATATATGGCGGCGATGACAGCTTCCATTGCATCGGACAAAATAGACGGTTTGTATCTGCCGCCGGTGTGCGCCTCGCCTTTGCCCAATTTTAAGTATTCGCCGATTTTCAAGCGATTGGCAATTTCGTCAAGCGTCGCCTCACATACCACCAACGACCTAATCTTAGAGAGTTCGCCTTCCGGCAAGTCCTCATACCTATTATACAAGTAATCGCTGACCACGATGCCGAGCACCGAATCGCCTAAAAATTCCAAACGTTCGTTGTCATCCATTTTTTGACTGGGGCGTTCATTGGCATACGAGCTGTGCGTCAGCGCCAAGTCTAACAACTCAAGATTTTGGAACTGATAGTCGAGTGTCGTCATTAGTTTTTCTAACCGATTCAAAATATCCTCCAAATAAATACATTACTCTTTATTATACTCACTTGTTTTGCATTGTTCAACTGTTTTGACAATTATATTGCAATGAAGTATACTTATCATATAATTAATGTAAAGAGTGCGCAAATTAAGCAACGCGTTGCGCAAAAACTTGGTATCTTTGTGTTAAATAGGAGGAGTTATGGGAAAGAGCAATTTACCTCCGAGCGGAATGCGCGATTTTCTGCCCGAAGAAAAGAAAATTAGGCAATACGTGATGGACGTCATCAGAAATGAATACTCCATCAACGGATTTACTGAAATTGAAACTTCTGAAATAGAAAACTTGTCAAACCTCGTCAATAGCGATGGCGGCGACAATACCAAAATGTTGTTTAAAATACTAAAACGCGGCGAAAAGCTAAAACTCGATCAGGTACCGGGCAGCGAAGACGCTTTGACAGACCTCGGTTTGCGCTTTGACTTGACCCTGCCGCTGAGCCGCTTTTACGCCAATAATCGCAATGAATTGCCGACCGTCTTTAAGGCGATTCAAATGGGCAATGTATTTAGAGCGGAGCGCCCCCAAAAAGGTCGTTACCGCAGTTTTGTTCAGTGCGATGTCGACGTCATTGGCGACCCGACCAATTTAACTGAAATCGAATTGATTAACACGGTTACGCGCACGATTAACCGCCTCGGTTTAAAACAATTGGTCGTCAAAGTAAACGATCGCCGCGTCTTAAAGGGCTATGTGATGGCAGCCGGGTTCGACGAAGACGAATTTAGCGACATTGCCATTACGCTCGATAAACTCGATAAAATTGGCAGCGAGGGCATCGTCGCAGAGCTGCTCGATAAAAACTATCCTAAAGACAAGATCGACGCTTTGCTGGCGATCAGCGATCGCATTGCCAAAGAGGGGTTGGCGTGCATCGAAGAATACTCCGCAGAGGGTTACCAAAACTTAAAGACGATTATCGACGTCGCCTCTGCCGTTCAAGATATGGCCGAGGTTAAATTTGATCACACCTTAGTGCGCGGCATGGGTTACTACACCAGTTCAATCTTCGAAATCTATTACGGCGAAAGCGGACTCGCCATCGGTGGCGGCGGTCGCTACGACAAGATGATTGGCAAATTATGTGGCTTAGACGCCCCCGCCTGTGGCTTTTCAATCGGCTATGAAAGGTTAATCGACATTTTACTGGAATCTGAATTTGAAATGCCCGAAGAAACTAGATTGGCGCTATTTTACAACGAAGGCGACGACTTGACCGAAGTGATGAAGCGCTCGATCGCCCTTAGACAGACGTATTCAATCGTATCGGTATTTTTGAAAAAGAAAAAATTTGGCAAGCAAGTCGATCGCGTTAAAAATGAAGGCTTTGACGCCTTTGCAATTTTTGGTCCGGAAATTGAGATTAAAGATTTTGATGAGCAATAAGAGAATATGAGGTAATTATGAAATACAATGCAACTGTCGTACAAATCGATGGCGATAACGCCATCGTGCGCTATAAATTAAAAGAAAACTGCGGCGGCTGAAGTGCGCGCAAGCTATCTCCGGAGGAGAGACTTAGAGAAGTCAGCGCCGCTAACGACATCGGCGCCAAAACCGGCGACGCCGTCGTCTTGTACATGCCCAATGCTGTCGATTTGTTCTTATCTGCCAAAGAACAAGCACTGCCGATGATCGTCGGCTTTATTGCCATGATAGCGTTTAATATGCTATTTGGCGACAGCTTAATGGCACTTAACAAGTACGTCTCGGGCATAGCCCAAATATCGGTGTTTTTTGTGGTGCTATCACTCAGTAAAACGCTCTTTAAAAAGTACGCTTTTAAAAACACTACAAGTAAAAAACAGCAAATCAGAATTGTCGAATACGCGCCGCAATGCGAATCGCCCAAGGTCGCTCTCAACGCGATTAAAATCGACTAACTTAAAATTAAACACGTAAAAAAGCTCGCTTAAAAAACAGCGAGCTTTTTTCATGTTTTAAGGTTATATTGCCTCACTGGGTAAACCGTCCAAATGACTTGCGTCGGGCAGCATTTCGTATGTCATCGTACCCTCGCTGTAGACCAATTTAGACAAACTGGTCGGTTCGGCGTAGGGTTCACTTTTCCAAAAGTCTGCCAAATTGCCGTGCTGATAAGCGTACATTAAAGCCTTAATTACGCCGCCGTGCGCAACGATAAATACCGTTTCACCGCGATGCCTTTCGGCGATTGTCTCAATTTCCTTTTTGATGCGTTCGACAAAGTCGCTAATTTTTTCTCCCGACGACGGATTGTATATATCGGGGCGATGCCATAAATTGTTAAATTGTTCGCCATCGCGGGCTTCGATTTCCGCGAATTGCATGCCCTCCCAATCGCCAAAAAAGAGTTCTTTTAATTGTTCGCTCTGCTTTATTTCGACAGCGCGTCCAGCCAGTGCTATTTTAGCCGTCTCCATCGTTCTGCCCAAAGTACTGGTATAAACGGCGTCAAAGTGAATCGGCTCAAGCCGCTTAGCCAAGCGAGCGGCTTGTTCCTTACCTAAATCGGTCAGCGGTGAATTCAAGTGCCCCTGTGCGCGGCGCTCGCTATTCCACTTCGTTTGACCGTGTCTGGTAACGTATAAAATCGTTTTAGACTGCTTCATTGATTATCTCCTGTGCTCTCGCAATCGCCGCTTCAACGGACATTTCTTCTTTTTCACCAGAAGCGCGCAATTTAAACTCGACGATATTATCGGCCGCCAGTTTGCCGACGTTTATGGCAATTGGTATGCCAATCAGCTCGGCGTCTTTAAACTTGACGCCGGCGCGCTCTTTGCGATCGTCGATTAAGACGTCGACGCCCTGTGCTTTTAACTGCTCGTATATTTTAAAACCGAGTGCCATCTGTTCTTCTTTTTTGGCGTTGACAACCGTAATAATTACCTGATACGGCGCCACGACCATCGGCCAAACGATGCCGTATTCGTCGTGGTACTGTTCGATAATAGCCGCCATCGTACGCGATACGCCGACGCCGTGCGAGCCCATTTGAATGAGCTGCTCTTTGCCGTTTTCGTCTAAGTAAGTCGCCTTCATCGACTCAGAATACTTAGTGCCGAGTTGGAAAATATTGCCGACTTCATTGCCGCGATCGACTGCCATTGGCTGTTGACACTTTGGACAACTGTCGCCGGCAACCGCCTGAAGTAAATCGGCAACGACTTCGCCGCTAAAGTCGCGCCCGTAGTTGACGTTTTTAATGTGATAATCGGTTTCGTTGCCGCCGACCACAAAGTTTTTCATTTCGGTGATGCGTTGGTCGACGATTAATCGTACACTCTTAGCTAAGCCAATCGGTCCGGCAAAGCCAACTGCCGCATTTGTGACGCGTTTAACCACTTCTTCCGCTGCCATTTCGATTTCGTGTTCGCCAACCCCCAAGTAGTTGACCAATTTTATTGGATTGATCTCGCGGTCTCCCGGCACCATGACGGCGACGACTTCTTCTTCAGTCTGATAGAGCACCATTTTGGCAAAAGCGCTACCCGGCGAGTCAAAGAACGCCATTAGCGCATCAATCGTCTTGACATCGGGCGTGTGTACGCGCTCCATTTCGCTTAACTCAGAGGCGTCTTCAATCTTGTAGGCGACCGCCGCCTCTTCTTCAGTTGCAGCGTAATCGCAGGCGTCACAGTAGACAATTTCCGATTCACCGGTTTCAGAGAGCGCGATAAATTCGTGCGAGCCGCTGCCGCCCATCGCGCCGGGATCGCCCTCGACGACTTTAAACTTGAGCCCACAGCGCTCAAAAATGCGCTCGTAAGCCCCCCACATTAACATATAAGATTCTTTCATCTCTGCGACGTTGCGATCGAAAGTATAGGCGTCTTTCATTATAAATTCACGTCCGCGCATCAAACCGAAGCGCGGGCGTTTTTCGTCGCGAAATTTGGTTTGAATTTGGTAGAGGCTAAGTGGCAATTGCTTATACGACTTAACTTCGTGTCTGATTACGCCAGTAAAGACTTCTTCGTGGGTCGGTCCAAGGCAAAAATCGCGGTTGTGACGATCTTTTAACTTAAACATATCGGGTCCAAATTTTTCCCAGCGACCGCTCTCCTGCCAAAGTTCGGCTGGTAGCAGTGCCGACATCAGCGTTTCCTGCGAGCCGATGGCATCCATTTCCTCGCGCACGATTTGTTCGATTTTTTTGATGACCTTAATGCCCAGCGGCAAATAGGTGTAGATACCTGCCGCCAGCATGCGCGCCATACCAGCTCTAAGCAATAGCTGATGGCTGGCGAGTTCTGCCTCATTGGGTACTTCGCGCAGCGTCGGCGCATATAGATTAGACATCTTCATAATAAAACTCCTCTTATAAACAAAATAAAAAAACCTCGCCTCATAGGGACGAAGTTTACCGCGGTACCACCCTGATAGATTGCCGTTGCACTAAAAAATTCCAAGGCAATCCTCTCGTCGGCCGATAACGTGGCGAAACGTCTTAGTTTACTAAAAACACTCCCGAGTAGGTTGGGTTGCAGGGACGAGCGCCTTACACCGACCGGCGCCTCTCTTGACGTATACAACTTAATAATCTCGTTCCTCGTGATAAATACAGTATAAACCATTTAAGGGATTTGTCAAGGTTTAGCCCACAATTCCCGCATGCTGTCTCGCCGTTTAGCATCAAAACGCCGTATCCCCAATACTTGCGAAAACGATTGGCACGCTTTAAAAAACCTCAAGTGAAAACACTTGAGGTCAGAATTAGATACTTATTCATCTGCGATTATAGCTTAACTACATTTGTCGCTTTCATACCTTTCGGGTCTTGCTCAATATCATATGACACTTGCTGTCCCTCGTCTAAGGTCGCGTAGCCATCGCACTGAATAGAAGAATGGTGTACAAACACATCTTCATTGTCCTGTCCTGTGATAAATCCAAAACCCTTTGCTGAATCAAAC
>PDWJ01002009.1_pt1 | contig 25008 bp, 20 predicted proteins | sample 1430881 | NCBI WGS metagenome assembly PDWJ01 (sample SAMN01162460, study PRJNA174530) | Oral metagenome, whole genome shotgun sequencing project. | biome: Marine environment; feature: Marine mammal; material: Swab sample of the gingival sulcus; isolation source: swab sample of gingival sulcus...
CTTTAGTTGCTAGACAAGGGTTTAATGTTGTTGATGCTGAACCTCTTAACGCTTGCTAAATAACTTTAACTTTTATCACCATATAAACTTTTCATTGTATAATTCTCTTGTGCTCTTTTTGCCGTGCCCTTATTTACTTCTTAATTCCTTTTGTTTCAAACTTTTCTCCTAGCTAAATAAACTGGTAATCTGACCAAGTTGATTGCTGTAAATTAAATAGCCAACCGCTATCAGAATAATGCCAGTAATAAATTTTATAACGTGCAAGTACTTGCTAATCGATTCTAACCAGCGCGTCATTTGCCCCATTAATAGGGTTGACAGCGCAAAGGGAATAGCAAAACCAATCGTATAGACAATTAAGTACATAATGCCAACATTGAGCGTTTTGCTATTGGCAGCAAGCGCCAATACCGTACCTAAAATGGGGCCAACGCAGGGCGTCCAGCCAAAGCTAAAAGCTGCCCCCATCACAACCGCTGTGCCAAAGCTTGCGCTTTTCATTTTGACGCGCATTTTACGCTCTTTCATCAAGAAACTAGGCTTAATAATGCCAAGCTGAAAGATGCCAAAAAAGATGACGACAACACCGAGCACTTTGCGAATAATGGTCGACTTATCAAGCAAAAAACCACCCAAAGCCGTTGCCGTTGCACCGAGTAGTATAAAGACGCTCATCAAGCCGATAAAAAAACCAATTGCATTGATGTACATTTTCTTTTTATTGGGGCCATCGTCATCAAAGTCGCCCGCTAAAAAACCAACATACATTGGAATTAAGGGTATCACGCAGGGCGAAAAAAATGATAGTATCCCCGCGATAAATACACCTGTTAGTGTTACGTTCATAGTTTGCCTTTCTAAATACTACCAACTGTTCAGTCAAATTGTCATTTCGAGCAATCTCACTTTTAAAAGCGAGATCTCTCCACTTCGGTCGAGATGACAAGCTGTTTAGTTTATTGACAAAGTCAAAATGACAAGTAATTTAAACTGTTGGCAGATTAGTTATAATACTAAATAAACAAGCTCATATCAGATTCTTCAGCGGCACCTAAATAAGTTGCCACGCCGCCGAATTCGACACCGTCGATCAGTTCTTCGGCGCTGATGCCGAGCAGTTCCATTGACATATTACAGACGACAAACTTAACACCATTGTCCATCGCTTGCTTTATCAATTCTTCTAGCGAATCGACACCATGCTTTTTCATAATATCGCGAATCATCTTAGCGCCCATGCCGCCCATGTTCATTTTAGACAGTCCTAATTTTTTACTGCCACGCGGCATCATCTTGCCAAACATTTTGCTGATAAAGTCTTTTTCAACATTGACATATTGGTTTTTGCGTACAATATTGATACCCCAAAATGTAAAGAATAGTGTCACTTTACGTCCCATTGCCGCCGCACCGTTGGCAATGATAAAAGTCGCGATCGCCTTGTCTAAATCACCACTAAAAACGACCATTGACTTGTCGTTTGAACGCGACGATGTCTTTGGCATATTAACAGCGCCACCTTTGCGAACGACGGCGAAAAAACCCTTGTCGCTCTTGCCAGCATCAAGTAACACATTACCCGTGCTATTACACCACGCCTTGATGTCTTTGGCAAAACCGGGGTCTGATGCCTCAACACGCAACACTTCGCCCTTTGCCATTTCAGCTAATTTTTTAGATACTTGCATAATGGGACCAGGGCACTGCAAACCGCAGGCATTTATGTTGTAATTAATGTCATTTTCAGGGTCAAATGGCGCCGCCGTAATAGGGTCACCATAGTCGTCATAACTGCCTTCTTCTGCACTAAGCGTTGGCACCTGACAAAATTCGCACGGTGTATTGCTAAAGCCATACGACGTATAGCCACCCAATAGATTTTTGACGTTTTTAAAGCCGTTTTCTTTAAGTATGCGCGAAGCGATATAACCGCGTAAGCCAACCGCACAGTATGTGATAATTTCTTTATTGGGGTCGAGCTCAGTTAAGCGGTCGCGCAATTGGTCAACCGGAATATTGACCGAATTGTCAATAAAGCCCGTCATTTGTTCTTCTTCGTTTCTGACGTCTAACAGCGTTGTCTTGCTAAAGTCAAGCGCTTGCATTTCATGGACATTGACATAGTCCATTTTGCCGTTTAACACGTTTTGAGCAACGAAACCAAGCATGTTAACTGGGTCTTTTGCCGAACCATAGGGCGGCGCATAAGCCAGTTCTAAATCGGTTAAATTGTCGACCGTTGCACCAAATCGAATGGCAGTTGCAATGACATCAATGCGCTTGTCGACACCGACATAGCCAACCGCTTGGGCACCTAAAACTTTGCCGTCAACTGAAAAAATCAGTTTTAGTACCATTGGTATCGCACCAGGATAATAACCAGCATTCGACTTGCTGTGTATGGTAATGGCGTGATAGTCTTTTTTGTAGACTTTGCCATTTCTTTGTAATTGTTTTTCGTTTAACCCTGTGTTGGCAACGGTTAGATCGTATACTTTGGCAATTGATGTGCCCTGTGTACCCTGATAGGCATCGTCGAGACCACAAATATTATTTGCTGCTATTCTGCCCTGTTTATTGGCGGGGCCTGCCAGCGGCACCATCGTTGGCGACTTGGTGTTAAAGTCTTCAATTTCGACCACGTCACCAACCGCATAAATGTTGGGGTCACTTGTGACCATGTGATCATTGACGATAATACCACCGCGCGCGTTTAGGTCTAAGCCTGCCCGTTTGGCAAGTTCAGACTGCGGGCGCACGCCAATTGACAACATGACAATTTCAGCGTCAACCACATCACCACTTTCTAAATGAATTGACGTTATGCCGTTATTGTATTCAAATTTGGTTACGCCGTTGTCGAGCAACAAATTAACGCCTTGGTCACCTAAATGGTGATGAATGACATCTGCCATATCTTTATCAAGTGGTGACATCACCTGATCGAGTTTTTCAATTAGGGTGACATGTAAGCCTCTTTCTGACAGGTTTTCAGCCATTTCAATACCAATAAAGCCACCGCCAATAACCGCTGCCCGACGGGGGCGTTTTTCGTCGACAAAGGCTTTAATGGTATCGGTGTCAGGAATATTCCACAACGTAAAAATATTAGGCGCATCAATACCAGGTATCGGTGGTCTTAAGGGTGTTGAGCCTGGCGAAAGTACCAACACATCATAACTTTCGGTATATCGTTGATCTGAATCAAGCCTTTCGACAGTTACCGTCTTGTTTTCTCTATCAATGTCGATGACCTTGTTTCTAACTCTGACGTCGACATTAAAGCGGGCGTTAAAGGCCTCTGGTGTCTGTAGTAGTAGTGAATCGCGCTGTTCAATGGTTTCACCTATATAATAAGGTAAGCCGCAGTTAGCAAATGATATGTAATTACCCTTTTCAAACATGATAATTTCGGCTTTTTCATCAAGTCGGCGTAGTCGAGCAGCTGTTGATGCACCACCGGCAACGCCACCTACAATTAATATTTTTTTAGTCATATTCGCTCCTTACTCCCCCCTATAGGGGGGCTAACTGTCTTTATCCTAATAAAAAAAAAGATTTTTGTCAAGTTTTAAGTTGACAAAAATTAGCTATTCAGTTGTGTTGTATTGCAATGTGCCATTTCGACTAAAGCATGCAAAATAAGGAGATCTCATTTTTAAAACTCGAAATTTCTCGACTGCGCTCGAAATGACAGCTATCGACTGAATGTTACAAAAAAAATAACCTGTCATAAAAAGTGACAAGTTAGGTTAAGCCTAATGATTTAAGCAGGCTTATCATAAAAGTTAATAATATCTTCGAATACTGCTTGGTGTTCCTCTTCATTTATAATTTCGTGACGCAGTCCTCTATATATTCTAAAGCTAATATTGCTATAGCCATAGCGATGTAAATCGCGCTTTATGCTCATTAAGCCACGTCTGCCACCGGGTAGCGGATCTTTTTGACCTGTTATTGACAATATTGGCAAATTGGGATTTTGGCATTGATAGCTTTGGTAATCTTTTAGTAAATTATTGCAATCAAACAACACTTCGTAACCGTTGCTGTCATAATGACTAAAACAAAGCGGATCAACTTTAATGCGTTGTCTATTTTTAGTACTTTTACTGACCCACTTACTTTCGCGCAGCGACCCAGTACCAACATAATTAATTAGCATATTGGCGCCGCGTCCGCCATTCTTTTTAACAAACCACTGCGTTAAAGGTATAAAAAGACGCAATAAATGATAGCGCCGCGGGCTACCCGATAATATCAATTTATCAATTAAGGTGTCGTTTTCTCTTAAATAAAGGCGGGCAAACATCGAGCCCATTGAATGGGCGAACATATAAAGTGGTAAATCTGGGTATTTTTCTTTGGCATAGCGACTGACGGTTACCATGTCGTTTATCATTTCATCAATTGAATGCATACAGCCACGTGGATGTCTTCGACAAACCGATTTGCCATGCCCGCGAAAGTCAACTGCAATTACACCATAACCGGCTTGATATAACACTTTAAATAAACGATTATAACGCATTTTGTGTTCGTGTGCACCATGTGAAACTTGCACAATTGCCTTGGCATTTTGGGGAACACTGATAATACCTGCCAAATTAAAATTGTCATCTGTCTTAATTACAATTTCTTTCATTAAAATAAAATGCTCCTAGAAATACTAAAAAAATGGTAACGATTCAGTCAAGTTGTCATTTCGAGTGAAGGCGAAACCGAAATCGAGAAATCTCGGTTTTTATTGCGATTGAAACGAAGTGCTTTTGCCTTTATCGTGCTCCTTCATATATTTTTAGGTGGGAGCTGCGCACAAATTCGTAGTAGAAAACGTGCTTCTTTCAGAATAGATGGTTTAACAGCAGCTCTTACCACTACAAAACACAACAGTCGCACGGGCTGCAAGCACTTCTGACAATCGCTTACGTTGTCAATTAGTCGACTTATTGATGACTGAATAAATACAAAAAATGTTATTTTTATAGTATAACAAAAATATTAATATTGTACAAAAATATTAAGAAAAAATTGATAATTTTTTACGCTTGATTTTCAATTTTTCAAAACTGATCTGCATCGGTTTAGTTAGTCGCCATTGACAACTGTTTTGCTGTTACCCTCTAAAACAATGACAATTAAAGCAGCAATAATAATTAGTGCCATGCCGCTTAACATTTTTAATGTCAATTTTTCTGCCAAGACAAACGCGCCCACAACAATACTGGTAATTGGTTCAAAGGTGCTTAGTATCGCCGCACTTTGCCCACCGATATAGCCAATTGCCAACTGCATAAAAATGCTGCCAGCGATGCCAACCGCTAATGCAAAGACAATGAGTAATAACCAAGTGCTTGCAGAATAGTTTATTGATAGCGCATGTTCAATTGTGCCGTGAATGCCAAAGGTCACGGTTGCAAATAAATTTAAGTAAAAGGCGACAACAAGTGGCTCTAGTGTTTTTAAAATTGAAAATTCGATAATGAGTATGTAAATAGCATAGGTAACTGCCGATAAAAAACTGAGCACGATGCCCTGCCAATTGGCTTTTGTCGATAAGTCAAATAATAGGGCAATACCGATAACTGACAGCAATAGGGCGAGATATTTTAGTGATTGATTGGCGCGTCTTAAAATGATAACACTGCCAATTGAAACCAGTATTGGGTATAAAAAATGTAGTGTCGTCGCCATACCCGATGGTATGCTATAGTAGGCAATAAATAAAAATAATGTCGTTAAATGAAGTGCAAAAAACGACGCGATAAATAACACCGCACAGGTTTTTAAAGGCAGTCGAACTGATTGGCGCTTGACAATAACGGCAATGCCCAACACAATTAAGACAAATAAATTGCGATAAAAGGGTATACTAATCGGATTACCACCCCGTGTATAGAGCAATTTTGTCATAAAGGGCATAATACCAAAGGTAATCGCCGACATAATAGCCAGGGCAATGCCGCGTCGTTTTTGTTTCATAAACATGTTCCTGTTAATTGCCTACTTTTAAAATAACTGTTGACGAATAATGGTTTGTGAACGCTTTGCACCAACTGAAACAAAGGCAACGGGTACGCCCAAAAATTCTTCAATAAAGTTAATATAGCGCTTGGCGTTTTCAGGTAGCTGGTCGTATTCGGTACAGCCCGTAATGTCTTCGTGCCAACCGGCAAAGGTTTCATAAACCGGTTGACAGGCTGCTATATCGTCTAAATCAGCTGGAAAATCAACCGTTTCTCGACCATTTAATTGATAAGCGCGACATATTTTAAGCTCGTCAAAGCCGCTTAGCACATCAAGTAACGACAAGGCAATTGCCGTTAAACCATTAATGCGCACTGAATGTCTAACAACCACTAAATCGAGCCAGCCGCAACGTCTTGGTCGGCCTGTTGTAACACCAAATTCGTTGCCCTGTGTGCGAATGCGATCACCTGTTGCATTGTCTTGCTCGGTCACAAATGGGCCTGCACCAACCCGGGTTGAATAAGCCTTAGTAATACCTAAAATACTGTCAAGGCGGTTTGGCGCCAAACCTGTACCAACGGTAAAACCACCTGAAACAGGGTGCGAACTGGTAACAAAGGGGTATGTGCCTAGGTCGATATCTAATAATGAGCCTTGGGCACCTTCTAACAATATGTTTTTGCCGTCTTCGTAGGCGTCGTTAAGATAGGCGACTGTATCGCAGATCAGTGGCTTTAACCTTTTGGCATAGCCGCTGTATTCTTCATAAATGACATCAAAGTCAAATGGCTTAACGCCGTAAAGCGAATTGGCAATCTGATTTTTACGGTCAACTTGCGCGCGCAATTTTTCTGCAAATTTATCGTGATTAAGCATGTCACCAACGCGCAAGCCGGTCCGTTCTACTTTGTCCATATAGCAGGGACCAATACCTTTTTTGGTGGTGCCTATCTTATTAACACCTTTGGCATCTTCTGACAATGCGTCCATTTCGCGGTGATAGGGAAAAACAATATGTGCACGGCTACTAATTTTAATTTGATCAACTTTAACACCTTTTGCTGCTAGTGCATCGTATTCTTCAAAAAAACCACTGGGGTCAAACACAATACCGTTGCCCAAAACATTGGCGGTATTGTCGTATAAAATACCAGATGGTATTAAATGCAGCGCGTATTTTTGGTCGCCAACCACAACGGTGTGCCCAGCGTTATTACCACCCTGACCACGCACCACAATATCGGCTTGTTTCGCTAAATAATCAATAAATTTACCTTTGCCTTCATCGCCCCATTGGGCACCTACAATTACAACTACTGCCATAATTTTCTCCTCACCTCTTTTATTATTAATAACTAAATGATTACACTATTGCTTTTTTAAATCTCTAAATAACTGATACTGACCCATCCAGTGCAGATCGATCGTGCCTGTTTCGCCGTTACGATGCTTGGCGATAATCAGTTCTGCTGTGTTGCGTGCTTCTTCATTATCTGGATTATAATATTCGTCACGATATAAAAACATAACGACGTCAGCATCTTGTTCAATGGCGCCCGATTCTCTGAGATCAGATAGCATCGGCCGATGATCAGCCCGTTGTTCTGGCGCACGCGACAATTGTGATAGTGCCAACACTGGGCAAGACAGTTCACGCGCCAGTGCTTTAAGGCCGCGCGAGATGCCAGATATTTCTTGCTGACGGTTTTCAGCCTGACTGCCACTCATTAACTGCATGTAGTCAATCAGCACCAAGTCGATGCCTTTTTCCATTTTAAGGCGGCGACATTTGGCGCGAATTTCTGACACGCTGATCGCGGGGGTGTCATCAAGATAAATGCCAGTTGCCGACAATTTAGCAATTGCCGTCACCAGTTGATCCCAGTGTTCTTCTTGTAGTTGACCGGTCTTTAATAGATTTAATGGTATCAACGATTCAGCTGCCAGCATGCGTTCAACGTACTGTTCTTTTGCCATTTCAAGGCTGAACATTGCAATTGTCGCATCTTTTGCTGCGGCATTACGGCAGATATTTAAACCAAGTGCCGTCTTACCCATTGAAGGACGTGCCGCCAATAGTACCAAATCTGACTTTTGTAAACCCGATGTCTTGCGGTCAAGGTCAATTAATCCCGTTGTCGTACCGGTTAGTTCGCCCGGCTTTGCAAATAGCTCACTGATGTGATCAAAGGTGGCGTTGACGACATCGCTGATGTGGGTAAACCCCTCGCGGTTACGCCGCTGCGTGATGTTAAAAATTAGCTGCTCAGCTTCTTCTATGAGCTCGTCGGCATCAACTTGTGAATAACCGTTTTCCATTATGGTTGACGCTGCCCGAATCAGCTGCCTTAAAGTGTACTTTTGGTCGATGATCTTGGCATGCGATGCGGCATTGGTGGTAATGATGCCCTTGTCGGTTAGTTCGGTTAAATAACTGATGCCGCCAATTGCCTCTAACTTACCTTCGGCATTTAAATAATCGGATAACGTGATGATGTCAATCGGTTTGTTTTCATTATAGAGTTTATGGATTGCCGCAAAGATTATGGCATGCGCGCGATTATAAAATGATTCGTCTACCAATACTTCCATTGCGGCGTCAATTGCCTGAGCGTCTAATATCATAGCGCCAATTAACGATTGCTCGGCAATTTCGCTATGCGGCGCAACACGTGCATCCATCTGTTGCACCTATTTGGTTTCAACGACATCAACTTTTAATGTGCCGCTAACGCCTGTATATAACTTAATAATCACATCAGTTACACCTAAAGTTTTAATGCCGTGTTCTAATTGTATTTTGCGTTTGTCAATTGCAATGCAGTGCTCGGCTTCTAATTGTTCGGCAATTTCTTTTGACGTAATTGAGCCGAACAGTTTGCCTGCCTCACCTGCTTTTGATTCGATTTTTAAAGTGATTTTTGCCAATTTTTCAGCGAGGTTTTTAGCTTCAGCTAATTCTTCAGCTTTGCGTTTTTGTTCACTGGCAACATGATGTTTATGCTCACTGATAGATGATTTAGTAGCTTCACGTGCCAGCCCTTTCGGAATTAAATAGTTTCTAGCATGGCCGTCGCTGACCGTTTTGACGTCACCGCGTTTGCCCGTGCCCTTGACATCTTTTAATAATATCACTTTCATTATTCTGCCTCCTTATAGTATTGTTCTATTGTCTCTAGTAATTGTTGTTTGGCTTCAGCCATTGAGATATCTTTAAACTGTGCACCCGAACCGGTTAAGTGGCCGCCACCACCCAGTTTTTCGGCAATGATTTGTACGTTGATGTCACCGTGCGAGCGGCCGCTCATGTATATTTCTTGATCGCCTCTAACCAGTACAAAAGCTGCCTTAACGCCGCGAATATCAAGTAGGCTATCCGCCCCTTGCGCGCCAATTAAGCGCCCATTTGCAATGATTTCATCACAGGTTGATAGTGCAATTTCAGAAAAGACCATTTCGGCATTTCTGACGATGTTTGAACGTGCCACAAAACTATCTAAGTCATCTTTAAATAGTGCCTTTACTGCGGTGGTGTCGGCGTCAAAGCGGCGCAGCAATGCTGCCGATTCAAACGTGCGCACACCTGTTTTAACGGTAAAGTTTTTGGTGTCGACGTAAATACCTGCTAGCAGTGCTTCAGCAACGCGTTTTTCAATATTCATTTTGCGTTCCATGTACTGCAGCACTTCAGTTACCAATTCGCTGGCGCTTGACGCATAGGGTTCTAAATAGGTCAATAAAGTGTTTTCAACAAATTCTTGCCCCCGTCTGTGGTGGTCAATTAGCACTTTGCGTTCTGCCATGGCTTCAAGTTCTGGCGATTCGGTAAACGATGGTCGATGCGTATCGACGATAATCAGCAAGTCTTCAGCTTTAAAATTTTGCACTGCTTCTTCGGGTGCAACAAAGTGAAAACTGTCATCATCAACAAATTTTTGGTGAATCGCACCAATTGTTTCGTTAGCTGTCTTTAATACAATATATGCCGTTTTACCACGATTAATAACCGCCTGATAGATGCCAATTGAGGCGCCGTATGAGTCCATATCGGGGAAGGTATGCCCCATGATGTAGACGCTTTGGCTTTCATCAATGATCGGCCTTAAAGCATGGGCGATAATACGCGCCTTAACTTTATTGCGCTTTTCAACCGCTTTGGTCTTGCCACCGTAAAATTCAAAATCGCCCATTTTTTTGAGCACTGCCTGATCGCCACCGCGCCCAAGGGCAAGTTCTAACGACGATGAGGCGCTCTCTTCAATTTGCTGTAAACCACTTCTGCCAGTTGCCACGCCAATACTCAGTGTTGGCGGAATTCTATTGCCCATATCAATACTTCTGATTTCGTCTAAAATGGCAAAACGTTTGGCCTCCAAAATGGCTAAATACTTGTATTCAAAGATCGCGACATATTTGTCTTTATCAATTTTTTTAAGTATGCCGTTCATGCGCGACGACCACAGATTAATTTTTTTATCGATTTCTGATATGATAAAGGGCCGCTTATCTTCTTTGGTTTCGTTGATGACGTCGTCGTAATTGTCGACTTGCATAATGGCAATTGTCAGTTGCCTATCATCATACAGTGTCTTTAATCGCTTGTAATCGCTAATATTATGAAAATATATATTGATAAGGTCGCGCTTATTGTCGGCTTCGGCACTTAATAGCTGGCTTTCTAAGCGGTAGTAGTTTTCGCCAATGCGCTGTTCAAGACTGCCTGTTTCAATTAACTGTTCTAAAGACAACCCCGTGATAACACTATTGATATTACAATCAAATAATTCTACACCATCAAACACTTTACTGCTGGCCTGATTATACCAAAGAATTTTGCCTTGATTGTCAACAATCAGCATGGCGGTCGGCAAATTGAGTATGGCACGTTGGGCCGATTTGTCAATATCACTTGACAGTTCTTCGACATAGTGGGTGAGTTCTTTGCGCCGTTCGATGTTCTTTTTGACATTGAGATAGAGTATGATTAGCATGACAACAACAACGGCAATACTTAAGATAACATTTTCAAAAAATAGAATTGCCGCGATAATAAACAGTGCCATCACTGTAAACAAAACTGAATTGCGCGCGATTTCATCTAGTTTTTTTGTCTTCATTTTTGCGCTCTCCTACCTAAGCGTTCTCTCATTTTAAAACCTACTTCAAGCCAGCCGATAATTGCTAAACCATGTAATTGTAATAATGTCAAAGCAAAGCAAAATATGATAACTTTGACAACTTTATGCACCTTAAACAGTTTGACCGCATAGGCCAAAACAGCAATGCCCTGCACTGAAAATATTAAGAGCACAAGGTACATTGCATTAACGGTAAATACTTCGCCATAATATGGAAACAGCCATGTTAACAACAGTGCCATTATGATCATAAAAAGTGTGCCGACAATTGGGTTGCCTGGCAGATTAACCGTTGACAACTTAGGTGGCGGCATCACGGCATGACCCGTTTTGCGCAACACAAAATTGCTTAAAACGTAAATGATAACAGCATGTATAAAAAAGGTGAAGGCAAATACTGATGGCACGACAACTAACATCATCTGCTTAAATTCACTTTCTAAACTGAGCGCATCGCTATTGCCAATTTGACCTAAGACACTGAGTTGTTCGAATAGTTCAGTTGGTATTTCAACGCGATTAATTTCTTGGCGCATAATGTTGCCGATATCTTCAGTTAAAAACAAATTTTGCATAACAAATAATAAGAGCAGTAAACCTATCAACGATGCCAACCAAGTTTTAAAAATAACGGGTTCGTGTGTTAATTGACGCTTTAAATATTGCCCTAGCGCAATGCCCATTGTGCCATAGATAAAAAGCATAATCAGCCAAATGCCGCTTGGCAATAAAATGGCAATACTTGACGACACAAAGACGTAGACAATTGCATAGCGCAGCTTATGGCGATAACTATAAATAGTAAACAACAGTGGAATTACAAATGGCAATAGCAAAAGCGCCCCCGCGTATATACCAAAAATCAACATGACCATCATGATGACGATAAACATTATAAAATCTTTAATTGCTTCTTTTTTATCCTGCATCGTTTCTCCGATTTATATGATATTATAGCTTAACAATTGCTATAATCTAAATTCATCATAAAAAGCCATACCAAATCAATAGCAATTTTAAATAATTATAGATTTCAATTAAGTATGGCAGCTTGTCCTTTGTATTATATCATGTAAGTGGGCAGTTTAGAATAACTGTTGCTATATTAAAGAAAAAAATCATTTTGTTGCCGATAAAAAATCTAAACAAAAACACAAAACATGACAGCGATTGTCAGGTTTTTTACTGTATAATAATATAAACGTAACTATTCAACCAAGTTGTCATTTCGAGTGAAGCGAAGCTGAAATCGAGAAATCTTAGGTTTTAAAAACGACTAATTAACTGACTTATTGACGACTGAATAGGCACATATAAACAATTAATTACTCGAAAAGAAGGTGACACCATGAAACACGAATGGCGCAAAAAAGAAAAGGCTATTTACTTGCCTAAGCAAAAACCTGAACTGATAGAACCGCCCGCTTATAAGTACATTGTTCTTAGCGGTGCTGGCAACCCCAATGATCAGTTTTTTTCTGATTGCATTGGCGCATTATACAGCGTGGCTTACACGATAAAAATGATGCTAAAAAAAGTGGCTAACCCGCCAACTGATTACATAGACTGGGTAGTTTACCCATTAGAGGGCATTTGGGATCTATCAGAAAATGCTAAAAGAAATGCAAGTGGCAAGTTTAACAAAGACGATTTGGTGTTCGACTTAATGATACGACAGCCCAACTTTATTGATGTACAGTTATTTGACGATGCAATAAACCTAACAAAAGCTAAAAAACCACACGCCTTGTTAAATGATATAAAATTTAAAACAATCGCAGACGGCAAGTGCGTGCAAATGCTGCATATTGGCAGTTATGATAACGAACCGGCTAGCTTTGCCTTAATGGAAAAGTTTGCTGACGACAATAAAGTGACCAGAAAGACAAAGGCACATCGCGAAATTTACCTATCTGACTTTAGAAAAGTGGCAACTGACAAGTTAAAGACTGTACTGCGCTTTCAGGTTGAATAATCAGGTCTATTTGTGTCATTATTCTTCATTTATAACTTTTCAACCAAATAGCAAGTCAGCTAATCAATCGCGATAAAAAACCGAGATCTCTCGACTGCACTCGAGATGACAAGCAGGGGTGTGATTTCACAACTTCACTCGAAATGACAATTTGACTAATTAGCTACCTTTATTTTAGAGGGTTATTTCTACGCCATCTTTTATAATCAGTTTATTGCCCTTGTAAGAAATATAGTCACTATATGAACCCGAATACAATCTGGCTTTTTTACCCAAGTTGGTGTAAATTAGTAGTGCTACAGCCCCTGTGATACCAGAACCACACTGAAAGATGATCTCGTCATAGCCATCAAGCACCGAAAATATTTGATTGAGTTCACCTACACTTTTTAGGCAATTGTTGTCATTTAATAAGTCTTGCCAAAATATATTAATTGCACCTGGAATATGACCGGCAATTTTATCAAATGGTTCTTCAAGCCCCAAGTAGCGGGGATTGCTTCTGGCGTCGACAAGCGCTACTTTGTTATCGTCAATTGCGCTTCGTACGTCGTTTATATCAGCGCGCATGTCAAGCCTTTTAGCAGATTTAATTTTACCAAACTGCGCTTTAGAAACTTGATCGGTTACTGCAAAACCAGCTGATACAAGTGCGTTGTAGCCGCCCTCAACGACATAGGCGTCAACCCCTAGTAATTGAAGCACAAACCAAAGTACTGCTGCCATTGGCATTTGTCCATCATCGTAGATAAAGACAGCTTTGTCGTCACTGACGCCTAATGATTCAAGTTTTAGTTTTATGTCATCTAAATCTTTAAGCGGATGCCGCCCACCATGCGCTTTAATTTCAGCTACTAAATCTTTGTCGAGGTTGACATACTGCGCCCCCACAATATGTGACTTAGCATACATGAATGGTCCTTCTTTAGGTTCTGTCATCACGTATCTACAGTCGAGTAAAACTGGGTCTTCTTTAGACATTAATGCTTCGGGTTTTACGATAAACATTTTATTCTCCTCTAAATCTTTCATTTTATTTTCTATTAAATTAATGGCATAATGGGCAAACTCTGTTAGATTATCTTTTTCAACAAATGAAGTGTTATTTGTGTAATAATCTACAGCATTATTTATCAGTTTTTCAAACTTGCTTGGCAATCTTTTAATTGCCCATATGCCACCATCTCTTTTCGATAGTATGTATTCATCTTCTAAATATGCGATAAAGCGACACAGGTTTAAGATATAATAAACCGAGTTATCTGCAATACTATCAAGCGCACTAATGATGTCATTATAATTGCTATCAATTAAATGGGCTTTATTTACTTTGGCAAAGACATCTTTTATAGCTGCGCCACAAAGTGTTATGCCAACGTTGTTGATAACCTCTACATGCGATGCCAAATCAATATCAACACCATTCATATTTAGACAAAATTCACTTAAATTATTTTTGGCATTGATTAAATGTTCGCTGCCAAAATGAAGCTCATAGGGCGTTGGATAGACAAATGGTTTTAGTACATCACTGTGTACAACACTCATTTCAAAGCCTTTACTTGGCGCGATGTCATCTAACTCAATTAAGACAGTTATCAGTGCTTCTTTTTCGCTTAAAGACAATTTATCATTTATCACCACAAGAAAGTCAATATCACTTTTATCAAAGTTAAAACAATTAAACGCAATAGAGCCGTGCACGTAGATGCCAACTAATTTGCCGCCAAGTATATCAGTGTATTTATGCTCAATTATTTTAAGAATATCAAATACTTTGTCCACTAGAACTCCTTCACAAACATTTTACTATAAGTCGAGACTATTATCATTTAATAAAAAGTCTTTAATACTCATTGTCACTAAGCCCTTTTCATCTCTTTTCAGCATAATATTGTCATTTACAATAACAATTTTCTTGAATGAATCGGCCACGCTAAGTAGTGATCTTTCTTCTTGTGCTTTTTTTACTTCAGTTGGCAGATGATAAGCTGACTGAATGTAATATTTTTTGTTACCCTTATAGGCGATAAAATCAATCTCGATTTGTTTTTGTTGATACTTACCAACACTATTTTTTTGTCTGATTTCAACGACGCCGACATCTACTGAATAGCCACGTATTTTGAGTTCGTTATAGATGACATTTTCCATTATATGGGTTTCTTCTTGTTGTCTAAAATTTAGCTGCGCATTTCTTAGCCCGATGTCTTCAAGGTAGTATTTGCTTGGCGTGCCGATGTATTTACGCCCTTTTACGTCATATCTTTTTATTTCAGAAATCAAAAAAGCATCTTTTAGATAATCGAGATAGTTTTTTATTGTCGGTGCGCTTATCGTCAAGTTCTGTTTGCTTTTAAACGTATTTGCAATTCTTTGCGGGTTTGTTAAAGAGCCAATAGATGAAGCGATAATATTGATTAATGTTTCAAGTGCAGCATCGTTTTTTACATGATTGCGTTCGACAATATCTATGATGTAGGTTTCAGTCAATAGCCTTTTGAGATAATTGACTTTGTCTTCATAGCTTGAAAGCCTTAGCAGATAAGGCATGCCACCATAGCTGTAGTATTCCTTAAGCGCATCATAAAAATCACCATTTTTGACAGTGTAAAATTCTTTAAAACTAAGTGGATAAATTCTGATTTCATCGCCACGACCACGAAATTCGGTGACGATATCCTTAGATAAAAATTTAGAATTGCTACCCGTTACATAGACGTCAATGTTTTCAATGTGTAAAAATCCATTTAAAACATCACTGAAATCGTCCATCATTTGAACTTCGTCAAGCAGTAAATAATGCATTTTTGCCTTATTTTGATTAACTAAATTTGCCACGTAATCATAGCAGTAATCGGCATTTCTAAAATGCTTGTTTTTTCTGTCATCTAGAGCAATTTGAATAATTTGATCTTCTTTAACAGCCATCTGCATTAAATAATCTTTAAATAGTCTATTTAATAAAAACGACTTGCCACAACGCCTTATACCCGTGATAATTTTAATGCGCTCGTTGTGCATCGCCTTTATTATTTTATTTAGATAATAATCTCTTGCTATCAGCATAATTATATCCTCATTTTAGATTTAGTCACATTTTACACCTTTTATAAAATATTATACTGCGTTTTTGTGCTATTTGTCAAATTTTACTTTAGATTTAGTCACATTTTACACTAAATCTAAAATAATTTTTTGCGTTTTAGTTTAATTGTAAGTTACCTTATCACCTTGACGCGCATTGCCAGTACCTTTTTGGCTTAATGGTTTTACACTTCAAAAATCTTATTTTAGATTTGGTCACATTTTTCACTAAACTTAAAATAGCCTTTCGCGTTTTAGTTTAAGTATAGGTTGCCTTATAACCTTGTCGTGCATTGCCAGTACCCTTTTGACTTAATGGTTTTAATTTTGTTTGTCGCAGATAAATTCAAAAAATAAAAAAAGCGTGAAATAAAGCAAATTTAACTTTATTTCACGCTACTTTTTACTGATAAGTTTTTAGGTTTACTTACTAAAACTACCTACCTTTAACACTTCTCTGTCAAAAGCATGATTAATGATATGTGCGGCTGATGCATAAAAACTTAACATTGAAATAACAAATTCAGAATAAGCCGCTAATGTGTGCCCAAATTCAATACCCCAAATAACGCTAAGCGTTAAACCCAAGAATAACACGTCGATTAAGACAAATATTGAAAACAGCACTTTGGTTGTCTTGGTGGCGGCAATTGTCATATAAATAGAAAAGATCAAATAACCTAAAAAGGCGAAACCTAATTCTCTGATATCGGCATTGGTCATTAAGTTTTCACCAAAGACGCCCTTTGTAATAAACCACGTAAAGGCAACTGATATCCAAAACATGCCATAACCAAAAAATGCGGTTGAACCAAATAAATTGTTCTTCTTGGCGTCGTTAATACCAGCAAATACCTGTGTTAAGCCACCCAAAAATAGTGCCCACGGTATAATCAGCGATACGTCGCTGGTCCAACCCAACTTTTGTGATGATGCTACTAATGTTACCATTGCAAGCCCAAATAAGCCCAATGTTGATGGATCTGCCAAACCTGCTTTTACTTTGTTGTCTTCCATTTTTCCTCCCTTAACCTTTACTTAATTAATTTTGCTATATTTTTAAATGATGCATGTTCTGATGTCACCATTAATTCAAACAATAAACTTTCAGTTGGTATGACAAATGCGCCCATATTGAGCAGTGTTTCAAGAATATACTTGTGATTGTATTCGTTTCTTGAGCCAAGTGCGTCGTAGACTAAATAAACGTTTAAACCCTTGGCTAACAGGTCTTTTGCCGTCTGATAGACGCAGACATGCGCTTCGATACCACAGAGCACAAATGTATCAATGCCATTCTTTACTAATTGGTCAATTTCTGTTTTATTGTCGCCATAAACTGAAAATGTCATCTTTTGAAGTACGTCGGCGACGTTTATTTCTTCTAATAAACTGTCTTCAGTATGCCCCATGCCCTTGGGGTATTGTTCTGTTACAATGGTTTTAAGACCGAGTTCTTTAGCAGCTTGCAACAGTATTTTGTTGTTTTTGATAACAGCTTCGTGATTGTGAATGACAGGCAATAGTTTTTTTTGCATATCAATCATAATAAGTGCCGCATTGTCAGTGCTGATGCGTTTAATATTTTTCATAGTTTCTCCTGATTTTTTACTTTAGAAAAAATTTATAAACAGTTACATCATTTTATCATAAAACAAGCCAAAAATAAATGAATTTTAATTAGGCTGACCCTCATTTAACAAATCAATTGTACCTGGCACCCAGAAAAACGCTGTGCGTTTTTCAATGAAATTCAGCTGCGCTGTATGAAATGGCGCTGACGCGCCGTGAAATATTGCTATGCAATATGAAATTTGTCTGCGAAAAATGACAACCAAATTCAAAACCGAGATTTCTCCACTTCGGTCGAAATGACAACATTAATGATTAGTTGTAAGTGAACCTGGCACCCTTATGTAAAGCAACCTGGCACCCTTATGTAAAGCAACCTGGCACCCTTATGTAAAGCAACCTGGCACTGTAAAAAATAAAATACAATTTTAAAACCCTGCAATTTAGCAGGGTTTAGCGTGTCAATTAAATCGATAGTTTGCAGACGTTTTCGTTTCAATCGTAAAAAAAACCTGAGATTTCTCAACTCGAAACGACAACTTGATTGACTAATTATAAACTATTTTACTTTACAATTTTTCTTGTGTGCTTTAAGCTTTTTAACGCCCCAATCATAATGGCTTGATGTGGCTGAAATTAAGTAAGAACCCAAACTTGTTGACCCTGTCCAGTTAAAGTGCTTTTTGGTAAATAGTTGTTCGTCAGTAAACGATTCGATTAACGTCAGCACTGCTGAATGACTTTCTTTCAGCATTTCAACTGCCGTTTGATAAGGTGTATCTTGGTGTTTTTGCCAAAATCCTACGTTCATTTCAGCATAATTTTTAAATGTATAGGGCTCGGGTAAAAACGCCGCTTTTTGCCCCGCTTGATTTTTATTTACCCAATTGAGGGCTAGCTGATGCCATTCGTATAGATGAACTAAAATATCTCTGACGTTTTTATCTCTGCTCCAATGCGCTTCTTTCTTTTTATCATCTTTAGAAAAATCAAATTCGGTATTAAGTTCTACATCGGTTAAGCTGTCAATTAACTGCCATAGTTTTTCAAAGTTGGCATTAGCCGCTTCAATTAGTTCTTGTTTTGTTTTAGGTCTAGCCATAATAACCCCCTTATATAATGACGCCTTGTCTTATTATATTATACCTTATATAACTTGACATATGGCGTCAAGTTTTATAGGTTTTTAATACATATTTGATGATAAGTGTACCTGGCACTATAAAATATAAAATAAACCCCTTATAATGACCATAAGCACAGTTGGTGGTTTATAAGAGGTTTATTTAAAATTTATGCGAATTTTATCTGTGGTTTTAAAGTGCTATCTTGTCTTTAATGAACTTTTATCAAACCGCTCTTTCATTTCCCAATCTTGTTTCCACATTTGATGACTGATGACGCCTAAGTCATCAACATTTAAAGACGCCATTTTAATTTGTGAATACTTGCCTATGCCTATGCCATATCGGAATGTCAAAAGGTTCAAGCTTGCTGCCACTTGTTCTCTAGTCAGATTTTGATTGATATCATAATATCTTTGACCTACCGCATCACGTTTTGCAGTTAGTACCACATCAGGCGCAATTAACGGAACGGCCTTTTGCAAATGTGGATAAGCCCAAAAATCTTCAGTTAATCTAAACGTAGGTTTTCCGTATCTATTGATTATATCACGCCAAGGCCAAGCACTACCAGTTAAAGCACATGAGTACTCTTGAACATTTAGCCATAGTTGATCGACTAAGGTATCGCTTTCGACAGGTTTTTCAGGAACAAATGCCTGATAACCCGACTTCTGCCAGTAAGCATCGATAATTTTGGCTAACTGCGCGGCGTTGATGCTATCGTTTGGTCTAAATGTGCCATCTTTAAAACCATTAATTAAGCCAAGTTTATGGCTGCTTTGGATATAATCATATGCCCAGTGTCCTTTGATGTCACTAAATTTGGCTGGTCCATTAGAGGCTTCTGGCTGAATTTCTAGTATTCGAAAGAGCATCACGAGAAATTCGGCTCTTGTAACTAATTTTGACGGCATTAAATCACCGCTCTTGTTGCCTTTGACATAAGCCCCTTTAAAGGGAATATAGCCATTTTCTGCTGTCATATATCTTTCGTATTCACTTAATGGGTCAAAAAAACCGCCTATAAACTGGTCGATTGGATACGTCTTGTAGATAACTGGACCTTCATTTTCACCATAATTAGTATCATCACTATGTCTATAGAAAAAGACAGTTGCCTGATCACCACTAACTGACTGAACAGAACAGAGATAGCCATCTGGTGTAACGCCAAAATAACCCGGTTCGGGTCGTTCAAACTTCTGATGATATTCCAGAAGCGCTTCAATAAAATCGGTTAAATCGACTAATTCTGCCCCAGCCCCTCTTTTCTTATTTAATCTAACGCTTGTTAAATACTGCTCAAAATAACCATAATCAGCCAGCATCCATATAATAGATGCTTCACTTTGTCTATAATGGACATGATATTTATGTCCGTAAATAACTTCTCTAACTTCATCGACGTTTTGAGCGTTGATGACATACTTATACGGATCAACCGTATTGAGAAAATCTTGTCTGGCATCTGCAAAAACTAAATTATTAAGGCATAAAACACATATCAGTAAAAACACAGCTGTTCTTTTCATTAATTCCTCCTATCTCTTTAATAAATAGCTTAAATACCTACAACTGAGTATATAACTCTTTAAATATATTATCTTATAAAAATCATTATTATGCAAGCGTCTCATTGAAAAATAAACCAATTGATTATTTTGAGATACAAAGAGAGAAGTAAGTGCGCCATTACAAAAAACACACTATATGGCTGTGTGATTTTAAGATTGAAAATAAAAATTGTGCTAAATACTATAAAAACTTATTTTTGCTTTGATACTGTATTAACCATAAAAACATTTATTGTCACTATAAAGACGATAATTATTACAATATAGACAAGTCCACCCTTGATATCATACAATTTTCCATAAATTGGCGCCAGTAGCATTGCACCAAGACTTTGCAACAGTGACACATATGATAATGTTGTGGCCCTATTGTCATTTGATATTGATTCGTTAAGCATTTTATTGCTAAACATAACCCTAATGTGATTACCCAATAAAAGTAACATTAAAAATACTGAAACAACTATCGATTTAGCGGTGAATTGTATGATTACTAAAACCGCCAGCATCAATATATTTATGCCGATTAAGGATTTAACTGTGTTATCTAGCAACTTGAGTTGTTCAGAAATCTTTTTCATCACAAAAGATGACAATAAAAATACTATACCCATAAATATGCCATTCATACTTACTGGAAAGCCACTGTCTTTTAATATTAACTGATTGAAATGAAAAAATGTGTTGATAAAAACGCTACCAATTACTGCATTTGTCGCAGCTATGATAATTAATCTACTTGATTTAAGCTCTATAACGCCTTTTTTTAATACTTCATAAAATTTAGGTTTATCGTCTTTTTTATTTTTTTCTTCAATTGGCTTTAGCAGTACCACAAAGACAAATGAAACTGCTGCAGATATAATGGTCAGTATTAAAATCAGTCTAAATCCGCCATAGTAATAGAGTACAGAACTGGCAAAGGCGCTTATGGCAGCAGCAAGTAGCTGCATTCTACTGATACTCGCCATTGTTTGACCATAGTTTATGTCAGTACCGTCAATGTGACATAATTCGTATATATATGCCGAATAGGTGCCCGATTTTAGACTTATACCAAGAGCAAATACGATTTGATAAGGTAATAATGTAATAAAATTTTGTGCAATAAACAGTAGTAACCACGCAATTACAAAAGCTAAAAAAGACAAAATCAGCGTTATTTTTCTGCCGAATAAATCAGAAAACGCGCCAGATGGCACTTCTAATAATAGGATTGCCCCCAAGTAAACAGATTGCATTAATAAAATTTGGTAGGCATTTAAACCTTTACTTAAATAAAATGGCGTTAAAAATGAAAGTGTAAATATCATACCTGAAAAAAACGAAATCATCTTAAACTTTGAAATTTCTTTTTGATAGTCCATTTTTTCTCCAGTATTGGGGATCTTTTTAGTGTAATCACCAATAATCTACTTACTATAACGTATTTCGTCTACTATTTTTTGTACATCGTCTTCATTATATAAACCAAGTTCTTTGTTGGCACCCTTAAAAGCTTGCTGTGCATGATAAATTGCTTGCTGTGAAGCGTTGGCAACAACTATCTCACCATTTGCTTTGACAATAAATAGCATTTTGTCACCAGATTTTAACCCCAATTTACGACGTATTTCAATTGGCACTGTAATTTGTCCATTAGAAGATACCTTTGCTAAATTCATAGCACACCTCCACAATTCTATATACCTCAAGAATTCTTTGTTTTTATTATATCGCTATCTAGTGAATTAGTAAAATGTGGTTAATGAAAATTCGTACCTGGCACCTTAAAATAAAATGACAAACTTAAATAAATACTCCGATGAAGTATTTGAAAGTATTAAACATATCAATGAATATAATCAAGAATTTTGGTATGCCAGAGAACTTCAAAAAGCATTAAATTATACTAAATGGGATAATTTTTTATGCTGTAATCACTAAAGCAAAAAAATCATGCAACAATAGCAATTACAAGGTATCTGACCATTTTGCCGACGTCAGCAAAATGGTTCAACTGGGCTTAGGCAGTGAAAGAGAAATTGACGACATAATGCTTTCACGTTACGCCTGTTACTTAATTGTGATGAATGGCGATAACAGAAAAAAAGTAGTAGCGCTAGGTCAAACATACTTTGCAGTAAAAACAAGACAACAAGAGCTTGTCGACAATTACGATCAACTTACAGAAAACGAAAAGAGAATCGCACTACGCGATGTAAATTAATTACTTTTTATCATGCGCCAAAGGCACATGATAAGCTAAAACTATCCAAAATCATCAATTTTTATTTGTGTTGACTTAACGCCATTATTAATCAATATGCATTTCATGCTTTTGATAAATTGATTGTTACCCACAATGTAAAATATGGTTTTTTGTGTATTTGCAAGCACTTCTTTTAGTTTGGTTTCATTGATTCTACCTTGTTTTTCTGTATATACAGGTCTAAAGTCTGTTACACTTAAATTACCTAAAGGCCCGTAAATTGATACTAAATCTGCCTCTTTTAAGGCTTCACAAAGCTTTTTAAATTCTGAATTACCTGTTCTCATCGCAAATCTAATGTTTTTTTCAGTTGGATGCGATACAATCGACAAGCTGCGATGCGAAACATCAATGGCATCATTTGGCATATTGTGCAATTTTAATATTGCGTATTGTCCAGCGTTAAAATTAAAATTATTCGGTTTTTCAATGGTTAATTCTAACGTGTTACGCGCAATAATTTTCTTGCTAATAACTTTACTTTGTCGATTATCTTGATAGGGAACTATTTCTAAAGATTTATTTTTTAAATGATCAGATACTGCCAATGCACATTGAAATCCACCAATAATAGCGCCTGTAAAGCCGCCACCTGGAAAGGCCCAAGCTGACGCAAAGTAAAGATTGTTTATTTGCGAGCGAACTTGCAAGCGATTTAAACCAGATTGACTTGGTATTTGCGCATACCCGTAAGGTGTACCCATTGTGTTTAATGTGTAGCGATTGATTGTTTTTGAAGTCCCTACAGTATAATAATCAATACAGTCTCGAATGCCAGGATAAACGGCTGCTAATCTATCAATAAATTGATTTGCAACTTTTTCTTTTTGAACTTTGTAACCGTCATCATCTAGGTTTTCCCAATTCGAAAGATAATCTATACTCGCAATGACACCGACACTTTTACCAGAGGGCGCCAACTTAGCATTAATTTGCCCATAATCTACAAATAAAAAACTCTTCTTTGACCAAGCGCCCTTATAATTGTCATGAACATCTTTAATGCTTTTTACGTCTTCCCCTGGAATTATAGTTGTATAGTGATTTACGCCAACTTCTTTAAGGCTTTTGTTAAACCCTAGATAGATTGATATTAAGGAGCAAGCGGGTTGATATTTAGATAGTTTTCTTTGCAGTTTTTCACCGTATTGACTTGGTAGCATTTTTGCAATTAGCGGTGCTGCCGCATTGCAAATAACTGCCTGAGCGTATGCTTTTACCTTTGTTTGTTTTGGATTATAGACATCTTTAAAAACGACGCCAACAGCTTTGTCGCCCTCGACAATTATTTGGTCAGCGCATTTTCCAAGCGCTACTTTACCACCATTCTGCTCGATGACTTCTGCCAGATAATTAGACAATTTTTGCGACCCGCCTTGAATAAAATGACCGCCACCACATATATAACTAGCTTGAGCTGTACTAAAATATAACATAGACATTGTATATGGATCGTCATGATAATACGCAAGATTTGCCTGTAGTAATAGTTTTAATGATTCATCTGTAATGTTTTGATCAAGCCAAGACCCTAAGTCTTTCATTGATGTCTTTAAAACATTGGGATACATAAAGGGCATTATCGGAAAAATTGCTAATTGCACCCATCGCTTACTCGGAAAATTAGATATTTCTTTTAGTACACCTGCCATAGTATTGACCAGTTTTTTGATCCCTGCTTCTTCATGAGGATATCTGGCAATAAGTGAGTTAATATAATTCGTTTTGCCATGAGGAACAACAAAATCTTTGTCTGCTGATTTAACATTGTAAAATTCAGGAATTTTAACAAAGTTGATATTTTTATCAACTTCCAAAAATTCAAATATTTTACTTTTAGCATCATGCTCATAAAGGCCATCTATTTCATGTAATCCAACTTCCATCACGTAATCTTTTCTTTTAAATGTCGTTGCGCAACCACCGGGAATATAGTGCTGTTCAAGCAAAAGTACGCGATTTCCTTTTTTTGCTAATGTCGCACCTGCAGTTAAACCACCTAATCCACCGCCTATTATAATTACATTATATTGAACTTTGTTGGCAGCTTGTAACGCTTTTTTATTATCCAAGTTATCCATATTTACCCTCTAATCATCTGCTAAGGTTGTCTCAATATTATTATACCAATAATTAACGGCTTCAATGTTTACTTTGTAAACATTGCAATCTAAGTATAGCGCATAATGTTTACTATGTCAATATTATGCGCTTTTACTTTTCTTTAATTGTGTTATAATATATAAAAAGTTGTCCTAATAAAACAATTTATATTATAAAGTGAGGCTACTATGAAAGACTATCATCATGG
>PDWJ01001787.1_pt1 | contig 24984 bp, 19 predicted proteins | sample 1430881 | NCBI WGS metagenome assembly PDWJ01 (sample SAMN01162460, study PRJNA174530) | Oral metagenome, whole genome shotgun sequencing project. | biome: Marine environment; feature: Marine mammal; material: Swab sample of the gingival sulcus; isolation source: swab sample of gingival sulcus...
GATGGGAAAAATTAACTATTTCAGCGAGCCAAAACACAACATATTGTATGTCATAGCTGACAAAGCACTATGAAACGACAACCATCAATTGATAAAAAAACAGACGTTTCTGAATATTGTCCTCAATTGCCACTTTTTTGTGTTGCACCCAAAGAGTCTTTATGTCAGGGCCTTCAGGTTTTTCCTGTTTATTCATGTCTCATGATGTTGTCTGCAGCTGTTTTCTGTTTCGCGGGTGAGTAAGGGCTGGAGCCTCGCTGCTATCTGGCTCGCTGTTTGCTGGAGAGCTTTAAGGTCTTGATGATGGGATTTTTCTTCGATATCTTCTGCGAGTCGTGCTGCTTCTTTGCAGTTAATACTGTACAGGGAGCCTTTCATCTTGTGGGAGTAGAGATAAATATCGTTACGATTTGCCGCGAGTATGGAATTATTAAGCTGTCCGATATTTTCTTTGAGAGTGTTGATAAAGGATTGGAGAACATGGGCAGCATTTTCATTGCTGAGGGCAAAATTTTCCAGAAGGTAGTGGTGGCATCTCTCGTAAATATCCAGGGGCGTGTGCTCTGCCCGGGCGTTGCAGGGCGTATCTGGATGGCTGATTTTCTTGGCATTTTTTTTAGTGACTGCTGGACAATTGTGCAAAATCGACAAGAGTTTTTTTCTGGTGTAGGGTTTGGGTAGAAAAGTGTCGATGCCGACATTCTGGTAGCGCTTCTTGTCACTGAGCATCGTATTGGCAGTCATCGCGATGATATAGACGTGTTTCCCGCAGAGCTGGGCGGCGAGCTGTTTCTCGATGGTTTTGCACGCAGAGAGCCCTGTTGTTCCACCTTGTTCCACCTTTCTGATGCATATTGTTGCTGTCAGGCCATCAAGCAGGGGCATCTGTATATCCATCAAAATGATGTCAAAACTTCCGTCTTTACTGAGGAGTTCCAAGGCCTCGAGGCCGTGTTCTGCAACGGTTACATGATGTCCCGCATTCCTGAGGATAGCTGCGGCGAGTTCCTGGTTGCCCTTGTTGTCTTCGACCAGGAGGATGCGTCGTGTCTCGTAACAGACATCTTCCGGCGTTTCTTTTTCCGGCTGTGACAGATGGAGACGAGATGCTTCCGGGAGAAGAATCGCAAAGGAGAAGGTGCTTCCCAGTCCGGGAACGCTTTGTACGTCCAGGGTGCCTCCCATCAGGTTTACCAGTTGCTGGCTGATGGAAAGCCCCAGCCCGGTACCTCCAAAATTTCTGGTGATCTCTGGCTCTGCCTGGACGAAACTGTCAAAAATTGTCTGGAGTTTCTCCTTTTGGATGCCGATCCCGGAGTCTTTGACCCAAAAGGTTACCAGGTACCTGCCGTCTCGTTGCTTTTCTGTGGCAACTGATAACTCGACCCTGCCCTCCCTGGTGAATTTGATTGCGTTGTTGACCAGGTTGTAGAGGATTTGGTGGAGACGAAGGCGGTCGCCTGCCAGCAAGGAGGGCAGGGTTGTTTTTTGTACGGTGAAAGTTATCTTTTTTTCTTCAGCCAAAAAGGAGAGGCTGTCATCAATGTCTTTGAGAAGTTTGGCCAGAGAAAAGGGCTGGTGTTCGATGAGGAGTTTTCCTGCCTCTATTTTGGAAAGATCAAGAAGGTCGTTAACAATATAAAGGAGATTTTTTGCAGAGATTTGGATCCGCTCCAGGAATTTTTGTTGCTCCTTTTCAAGAGGAGATTCAAGAAGCAGCTCGCTCATTCCTGTTATGACGTTGAGTGGCGTACGGATCTCATGGCTCATATAAGCCAGAAATTCTCCTTTGGCCCTGCTCATCTTTTCAGCGTGTGCGCGGGCTTTTTTGAGTTCAGTGATGTTTTCTTTTGTCGCAACGAAACGAATGATACGGCCCTGTTCGTTTTTGACGGGCGCAACGTTGACATACTCCTCGTAAATTTCGCCGTTCTTTTTTTGGTTAATAAACTGGCCTTGCCACTGTTCGCCACGGGTGATGGCCTGCCACATTTCGGTGTAGAGGTGTGGGGGCGTCTGTCCTGATTGCAGGATGGAAGGGTTTTTCCCAATGACTTCGTCGGCTGAATATCCAGTGATCTTGGTAAAAGTCGAATTGGCATAGGTAATGATGCCGTCGGTATTGGTAACGACAACAGAATTGGAACTTTGATCAACAGCCAGTGACATTTGGTGCAGCTTGATTTCGGCTTCTTTAAATCTGCTGACATCTTCCAGTACCCATACTGTTGCCAAACCTCCTCCCTTGGGGATAAAAAAATTGGTTTTTATGGTTGCCCAGAAATGGCGGCCACATTTTTTCCTTACAGAAAAGGTGTGGTTTGAAGTTTTAAGAAGCCTGTCGCTGCTGTCGGAAAGGATCATCTCTTTAAACGTGCGGGATGAGAGGCCTTCAAGCTCTTTGCGGGAATAGCCGAGAAGCTGTCTCGCGGCCTTGTTGAGACGGATAATAATGCCGTTTTTTTCGAAAATGAGTCCGGCAGGGGACCTTTCGAAGATACAAAGAAATTCTGAAGAAGTGTCTAGGAATGTCGAGTCCATAGCTACAGGAGTACCGTTTATTAATCTGGCGGGCATTTAACGTATGCTTTTTAAATAAAAAAATATATAAGAATGGTATCTTGCAATTTCTGGTTTTAACCTGATTGCGCGGCCGTTTTAATATCTTCGCCTCTTGTGTCCTGTCAACGCTGCTCTGTCGTATCCTGCTTGTCTTTTTCAGCCCTTATGCAGCCTTGCCCTGGGTCACATAGCACTACTAAGCAACGCAGGACAAGACTGCATAAGGACAAGAAAAATCCGGCGCAATATCCTGACATTTCAGCGTTGACAGGACACGAGAATACCGTATACGTGTCAACGGAGAATGCTTTATGTTCAGGCAGTATGCTGTAAAAGTCTGGCGGGTGTCTTTGTCTGACTTGAAGTATAAAAGGAAACACCCAAAACAAGCAGTGACAAGATTACCCAATTTAACCTGTCAGGGAAACTCTTAATTGTCATGGTCATAGAAATAATGCAGGAAGCCTGTTAGTGACTTACTCCTCAATTCCTGTCATAAAAAACAAGAAAGTATTTGAGGCGTAAGGCCTCAGCCTCTTGGGTTGCGGGTTTCCCGCATTAGGGTACCCTGTGGTTTAATCTTTTCTTTTTCGATGACGGGTGGTCCGGTTATGAAGAGCCGTATAGTACCTGTGCTTGACACCTCTTTTACCTGATGATATCCACCGCTTTGCCAATTGGTTGCATAGTGCAGGGTGTCTTGGGAGATGTGCTCAGGATAAATGCGTCGCTGAAGGTGAAAATGGGGTTTGCAGAGCCTGTTTTTTGCCGTTTATTCAGCTCTTCGAGCATGTCGCGGAAAGCGATTTCCTGTCACTTGCTTCAGGCAACACCCTTTAGTAGTTACCTTATAGTCGTACAAGCTCGCAAATCGAAATGCAGCGCAACCAGCTTGGCACCGGTTCAGATCACAGCAGAACCATTAGTGATGACCTTGCCTTACAGGACATAAAACCGATCAGACATAGACCCTCATTTTTCTTTTCTGTATTCTTCCCCACTTTGCACCCCCCGTTTTCTTGGCCTTGATTCGTAACTGCTCCCATATCTGCCATCTTCGGGCGATCATGATCGGCCTCATAGGGAGCTGAACTCTGGTCAACATTTTGGCGAAATCCGGGACTGCTTACGGACATCACCTACATCTGTTTTTATGTGTTTCTTTTTAAATCAGGCAACATGTTCATGAGAAATCCGGGTTAGAAAACAGCTACAGGCACAAGGCAGATGAAATCAATAGGTTACAGGGGGGGGGGTGAGTAGGTACCTTGATTGTTTGTTTTAAAGAGAAAAGGTTAATATTATCAAAATGTTGAATGATCTTGTTTTTCTGCCCTTTAAACTGTTCAGGCTCTTTAAATAGTTACGACGCTAATAGTATGCTGTTTCCCGTTGGCATACTATATATTGTATTGTCTTGCTGGCTTGCCTGTTTTTACAACATATTGTTTTTCTGTTTATTTTTCTTGACGGTTTGGCCAGGTTAGTTTACAAGATAGGTATAGGTGGTGAAAAGTGGTTATTTGGGGTTGCGGTGTTCCTTGGCAGGGCAGGCAGAGAAAAATATGGCACAGCTCCGGTTTCGAAGCCGTTCTGAACATAGTCTTGACAGTAAAGGACGACTAAACATTCCTTCGCGTTTCAGGGAAGTGCTGCGCGAAGTGTATTCTGAAAACCTGGTTATAACCAACTGGGATCGATGCCTGAGAGCTTATCCCGTTTCTGAGTGGGATATCCTTGAAGAGAAATTGTCCAGCGATGAGGCCCAGGCCCAGGCAGATATTAATGATTTTGTCCGATATGTTATTTCCGGAGTAACAGAGTGCTCTCTTGATAAGCAGGGCAGAATTTTGCTGCCGCAAATGTTGAGGAGTGAGTTCAATATAGAAAAAGACGTAGTGCTCAATGGTATGCTCAATTATTTTGAAATATGGGACAGGGGAGCCTGGGCAGAGCAAGCCAGGGTTACCAGGGCGCGCTTCACTGACTTTGAGCCAGGAATGTCTGCGCTGAAAATCAGATAATGCCTTGATATGGCAGGGCACAGGTGCTGGCACCATGTCCCGGTTTTGAAACAGGAATTGTTATCATGGCTTAATCCTGTTGCCGGGGGTGTTTATGTTGACGCCACCCTTGGTCTTGGAGGCCATGCGGAAGCACTCTTAATTGAAAACCATGATATCAAGAGAGTGTACGGCTTTGAGTGGGATGAGGATGCAGCCGAGATTGCGGCTGAGAGACTGCAGCCTTTCGGCAAACAATTCCAGCTCGTCCATTCCTCATATAGTCAGATAAAAACAGAGCTCAAGCTAAGAGGCGTTGACAGAATTGACGGTTTACTCGCAGACCTCGGGGTCTCTTCGCTTCATCTTGACAAGGGGGAGCGTGGTTTTTCTTTTCAAAAGGATGGGCCTCTGGACATGCGGATGAACAGACAGCGGTCGATCAGGGCAAAGGATCTTGTTGAGCAGCTGGCAGAGCAGGAGCTGGCTGATATTTTTTACCACTTTGGAGAAGAGCGTCAGGCCCGCCGCATAGCACGACACCTTGTTGAGCAAAGAAAAAAAGAACCGATTCTGACGACAAAGCAGCTTGCTGATATCGTTGCAGAAGCCGTTCCAGGAAGATATTACCCCAAGAAGATACATGTTGCGACAAAGGTATTTCAGGCCCTGCGTATAGCGGTAAACGATGAATTTGGAAATATGAAAAAGCTGTTGACTGACGTGCCCGACATTCTGGTTTCTGAAGGAAGAGCGTGTATTGTCAGCTTTCATTCCCTTGAGGATCGAATGATTAAGCAGCTGTTTAAAAATTATCGCGAATACAGACCCTTGACAGCGAAACCGATACAGGCATCAGCACAGGAAGTGGCGCAAAATCCCCGCGCACGAAGTGCCAGATTGAGAATAGCGGAAAGGATCTGAATCGTTTCAGAGAATCGTATATGAAGAGGTGGCGGCATGATCTCGTATGGAAACATCAAAACATATAGGTACAGCCCGGTTCGGCAACGGTCAATGACCTGGGGCTCACAGGCTGGCAGCCTGTCCAGCTTTTTCCCATCCCTGCTGGTTTATCGGTCGTTGCTGATTGCCGTAGTGCTCATGGCTGCGGTCCTGCTCTCTGCCGGATATATAATTGGGCTTAAAACAGCTCATATGCAGGAGACAATTGCTCAGCAGAACAGGGAACTGCAGCAATTGAACAGCGAAAAGATCCGGCTTCTTGCGGAACGGGCAAGGCTGATGTCAAGGGAACATATAGTTGCAGTTGCAGGAAAAAAGTTGCAGTTGTATCCGCCTGAAAAGAAGCAGATTCATCATATGTAAGGGTAACTGCTTCCGGCTCTCCCGTCTTCGGGCGATCGTGACGACCGCATAGAGGGGGTATAGTTGCCAGTCGCGCTTACCCGAATTTGGGTAACCTGAATGCCTGACAGACTTGAAGCAAGTGAGATCAAAAGGTTGCTCGGGGGGAGACGAATGGTTGCATGGAATGAACATCATTGAGTACGGATTTTGTCCTTTTCCTTTATTTTCTCCTTTTGACGTCTAACTGATCACAGGTGCAGCAGATTTGTGCAGACAAGAGCACGCGTAAAATTGTGATCGTGCAAAAACGAAGTGCCCGTGACCAGGTACAGGAAAACTATGGTCGAAGCACATACTCTTCGAAAAAAGAGACAACAAAAAAAGAGATGGCTGGTAGCTCTCTTTGTTGTAGCTTTACTGATATCAGGCAGTTTGTACTATTTTCGCCTTCCTTTTCCCCTCCAGAAGGAAGGTGAGATGCTTGCTGCAGTGCTCGGTAAAGTGACCCAGACATCAGCGGACAACCTGTCCGCTGATGCTGTTTTAAGGGGGAGTGTTTATGATCGTTCGTTTAACGAGCTGGCCGTTTCATACTGGCTTTATTCCCTGATTGTGCAGCCGATGGATATAACTGATCGGAATGCAACTGCCGACAAGCTGGCCGAAATTCTGGGAGGGGACAGGGAGCAGGTAATGCAGTACCTGGAGAGTCGGCAGAAGATTGTTCACGTTGCGGATAATCTTGACCAGACCCAGGCCAGTGTCATCAGGGCCGCTCAGTTGTCTGGAGTGTATTGTGAGTATAAGGAAGTACGTTTCTATCCAGGCCACAGCTCTGCTGCCCATACAATCGGATATGTGAATGAAGGGGTTGGGCTTGCCGGAATTGAAGGGAGATATGATACGGTTTTGCAGCCAGGTGAATTCCAGCAGGAAGACATTGAGGTCATCGATTTTCAGGAGGAAGAGATACTGGGAAAAGAAAGCACTGACCTGATTCTTACGGTGGATTTGCAGCTGCAAAAAGAGCTTGAGCAGAAACTGCAGTTGTATATGAAACAACTTGATGCCGCGACGGGTGCAGGTGCATTGATAGAGACTGCCACCGGAAAGATTCTGGCGTTGGTAAACTATCCCGCCTATAACCCTAATTATTTCTGGCAGGCTGAAGAGAAGACTCGGGAAGAAGTGTTTTATCGGCATCGGTTTCGACGCGAATTGATCAGCCCCTTGCTCATTGAAGCGGCTGCCATTCAAGGGGAAGGACTAGGTTTAAAAAATCTGCTGCCTGCAACCATTGCTGCCCCGGATTATGGCGTTGATGCAGCAGATCTGGCCGTTTTTGAGCATAAAATACATCTCCGTTCCCCGGTGCCTTCTCCCCTGCAGGAACAAAGCCCGCCCGCTGCTGACGAAAAAACAAGTGAACAGGCTGACAGAGAGCAACTTACTCTTGCCCAGCTTTCAACTACCGTGGCATGCCTGATAAATGGTGGCTGGCGAATTACTCCGTATCTACTTGAGTCCATGTATGATCATGCCACCAGAACAATGTATACCCGCAAAGAAAACAGCGTCCAGCGAGAGCATGTACTTGAACCCGCAGAAGGGATTGTGCTTCGCAGACATCTGTTGAGAGAAACCGGTAAGGAAAAAGGAGCAAATATCTTTTCTGTACATTCTGCCTGCAGCGATGTTGAGGTTAAAAAAGGTGTGAGTCATTATATCCAGGAAGAGTTGTATCTGGGGCTGACTACTGGAGCGCGCCCGAGATATCTCCTGATGATAGCTGTAGAGAAGAAGAGACTTGAGCCCATGCCCTTTCGTAAAAACATGAACAAGATCAAGGCAGCCTCTTGCCTGGATGCCATCGGTGAGAGTCTTCTCTCCCAGGCGGAGCAGTTGACGCCTTCTGAGCCTCGAACATTCTCCGATCAGAAAAGTAAGGATAACCTGAGCCGCTTTTTTATCAGTAAAAGGCTGGGGCAGCGCAGGCAGCCTGAACAGTTTGCTGGTTCAGTTGCGAATATGCCCAGGGTCACAGGCTTAAGTCTTCGCAAGGCTCTTCAGCGATTAAATCAGTTTGAAGTGAACGTGCGCATAAAGGGAAGTGGTGCCATCGTATCACAGGTGCCTGCACCAGGAACCGAGATGAATGGCATCAGAGAATGCCTGTTGACCCTTAAAACCAACATGTAAGGTATGAGAACACTCTCCTCTCTCATACTGGCGCTGGAAAGACACCAGCATGTTGTCGTTGAATCCGGCAATGATCTGTCTGTATCCTCCATTGCCGGATCAACTGACCAGGTTGGGAAAGGCTCACTTTTTGTTGCCATGAAGGGGCGTCGCTGTGATGGCTACGATTTTGTAGATGAGGCTGTTGCAAGAGGATGCGGCGCGCTGGTTGTGCCTCGAAAGCAGGGCGCGGCCCTGGCTGCACGGATTTCAGACGTACCCATTATTATGGTCGATGATACCAGGGCGGCCTATGCGGTGCTGGCGTCTGCGTGGTATGGAAATCCTTCAGAAGAGGTGGTGATGATCGGAGTAACAGGTACAAACGGTAAAACCACCTGTACCTGGTTGCTTGAGAAGGTGCTGAAAAATGCCGGATGCAGGCCAGGGGTGCTGGGTACAATCAATTACAGGTACTTCGATGGTGAACAGACCTGTCTTATTGGAGATGCGCCGCTGACAACCCCTGAGCCGCTGGTTTTACAGCAGCACCTGAGAAGAATGGTTGATGCAGGGACTGACCATATAATAATGGAAGTCTCATCACATGCGCTTGATCAGAGGCGTATTGATCCCATCTTGTTTGACGTTGCAATTTTTACCAATTTGAGTCGTGATCACCTGGATTATCACCGTGACTATGAGCATTATTTTTTTTCAAAAAAGAGGCTTTTTCTCAATCATCTGAAAAAAAACGGTAAAGCCGTTCTCATGATGGAGACTGCTGCCGGAAAAAGTGAATGGGCATCGCGTCTTGCTCAGGAGCTTGATCCCGGACAGATTATCCGGTGCGGCTTTGAGGAGGAAAACGACTTAACAGCCCGAGAGGTGCACCAGGATGCTGAGGGTACCAGGGCAACGCTTTTCGCCGGGCGGGATGAAATCCCTTTTTACTCACCTTTGACCGGAAGGTTCAATGTCCTGAATATCCTGGCTTCTGCTGGAGCTGCCTGGGCATTAATGATTAGTCCGGAGGTGATCGCCAATGGACTGTCGCAAGTAGGCAGCGTTCCAGGAAGACTGGAACGAGTCAGCCTTGAACCTCAATACAGTGCTAATGATCCGGCCGTTTTTGTTGATTACGCTCATACTCCGGACGCTCTTGAAAATGTATTGCTGGCTGTAAAGGAGATTTGTCCGGGGCGGATTATCTGCGTTTTTGGCTGTGGAGGAGACAGAGATCGGGGAAAACGTCCGGAAATGGGCAGGATTGCCGGGCTGAATGCAGACGTGACTATTATCACCTCAGACAACCCAAGGAGTGAGGAGCCAGGGGTAATTATAAGTGAGATCGTCTCGGGGATGGAAAGCACAGGGGCCATGCCTCTGACTGTGGAAGAGGCGCTTGTATGGAACGGGCCGGAAAAACGATATGTGGTTCTTCAGGACAGACAGAGCGCCATTGCTCTTGCCTGTCATATGGGCAGTCAAGGCGATTGGGTCCTTATTGCCGGTAAGGGACATGAAACCTGTCAGATTGTCAAAGAAAAGCGTTGTCACCTTGATGACCATGAGGAGGCTGTCAACGGTTTGCTCAAGTGGAACGTAAGCAGCCTGCTTGAGGCAACAGGAGGACAACTACTCTCCGGACAACAGCGTGTTTTACTGGGTGAGGTCTCCACCGACACCAGGGTTCTGCAGCCTGGTGACATTTTCTTTGCACTGCGTGGTGAAAAGTATGATGGCCATGACTTTATGGAGACGGCATTTGCCAAAGGAGCCGGTGCTGTTATTGTTGAGCGGGCTGAGGCAGCGCAGGATAATGTGCCTGTTATTCAGGTCCATGACACCCATAAGGCCCTGGGGGCCCTTGCGCGGTACCGGCGAAAAAAGCTGGGAAAACGGTTAAGAGTTGTCGCCATTACCGGCAGTTCAGGCAAAACAACCGTCAAGGAGATGACAGCTGCGATTTTTTCAGAGCATTATGGCGACAGGAGAGCAGTTATTAAGACGCCGGGTAACCTGAACAACCAGATAGGACTGCCCCTGTCTCTACTCCCTGTCTCTGCCTGTCACAAAGTGGCCATACTGGAGATGGGGATGAATAGCTTTGGTGAAATCGCCGCCCTGACTGACATTGCCGACCCAGATACTGGCTGCATTAACAATGTACATCCTGCTCATCTTTCGGGCCTCGGCTCGGTTGAGGGTGTTGCACGTGCCAAGGGGGAACTTTTTGCCGGGATGTCGCCAGCTGCAGTAAGGGTGGTGAATCTTGATGATGCACAGATCAGAAAGCTTGCCGTTAAATATGGCGGCACTCAGGTGGGGTTTGCGCTCTCTGCTGAAGGCAGGGAGTACTTGCCCGAGGTTCAGGTCAACAATTCGGTGAGTCTTGGCGAACAAGGATCAACATTTCAGCTGAGTATGGAGAAAAGGCAGTCAGATGTCAGACTCAGGGCGGCCGGGAGACATAATATCTCAAACAGCGCTGCCGCTGCTGCCATAGCTCGTGCAGCAGGGGTCCCGCTTAAGACGATCATTGCCGGGATAGAGCATTATCAGCCAATTGATAAACGAATGATGGTGACTGTTCTTCCGGGAGGCATAAAGGTCATGAATGATACCTATAATGCCAACCCGGCTTCCATGAAAGCTGCTTTGGAAACTGTTGCCTCTTTTGGGACGGACTGCACTCGTATAGCGGCTCTAGGCGACATGTTTGAGCTGGGGGAGGCTGCCCGAAGCGCTCATGTTCAGGTTGGAACAACAGCAGCGGAGGCTGGTTTTTCCATGCTTGCTGTGACCGGATCTCATGCTGAAGAGGTGGCTCTTGGCGCACGCAGAGCAGGTATGTCGGCAGAAAAAGTGTACACCTTTGTTGATCCTCCAGCAATTGCCCTCTGGTTATCCTGCCTGATAGCCGATGGCGTGGTGAAAAAAGATGACTGGGTGCTGGTCAAGGGATCAAGAGGGATGCAAATGGAAACAATGATAACAGCGCTGGAAAAACTGCTGCAGCAATGAAAGCGGGATTGGCATAATGCTCTATAACTTTCTCTATCCTTTGTATACAGAATTCAGCTTGCTGAACGTTTTTCGCTATATCACCTTTCGCTCCATCGGCAGTTCAGTGACAGCTTTTTTGTTTGTGGTTGTTATCGGGCCGTATTTTATTCGCTGGCTGCAGAAAAAACAGATAGGTCAGGTGATAAGAAACGATGGGCCGGCAACGCATTTCTCCAAGCAGGGAGTCCCCACTATGGGCGGGGTGCTTATTCTGGGAGCCATGTCCTTTGCAACTGTTATTTGGGCCGATTTGACCAATGAACTGGTATGGCTTCTGGTTGGGATCAGTCTTTTCTTTGGCGTAATTGGCTCCATTGATGACCTGCAAAAGATTCGCAAAGGAAATTCAAGGGGGTTGACCGCCAGAGAAAAGCTGCTCCTGCAGGTCATCGCAGCCTCTGTTATCGGTATTTATCTCATCGTACACCCGGAGTATGACGGGGTGCTCAGTTTTCCTTTTTTCAAGGGACTGAGGCCGGATCTGGGGTGGTGGTATATTCCTTTCACTGTGATGGTGATTGTCGGAGCATCAAATGCGGTAAATTTAACGGATGGTCTGGATGGCCTGGCAACCGGGCCAGTTGTCATTACCGGCTCGGTCTACCTGGTCTTTTCTTATGTGGCAGGAAATATGGTCGTAGCTAATTACCTGCAGGTGCCGTATGTGCCGGGCTCAGGTGAAGTGGCTGTATTTTGCGGCACCATGGTAGGCGCCTGTCTCGGTTTCCTCTGGTTTAACACGTATCCTGCCCAGATTTTTATGGGCGATGTCGGCTCACTTGCTCTTGGCGGGACTCTGGGCGCGGTGGCAATTATTACCAAGCAGGAATTATTGCTGGCTATTGTCGGAGGAATATTTGTCATGGAGGCACTCTCTGTCATGATTCAGGTGGGATATTTCAAGTTAAGCGGGGGCAGACGTATTTTTTTGATGGCCCCTTTTCACCATCATTTTGAGAAAAAAGGATGGGTGGAACCCAAGGTAGTGATACGATTCTGGATTATTTCCATCATCATGGGATTGATCGGTCTTGCAACCCTGAAACTCCGATAAGATGGCTGCAGAAAACTGGGCAGGAAAAAAATGTGTTGTTCTGGGATGTGGCCGGGCAGGCAGGTCCATTATACTGTATCTTCGGGAACAGGGAGCAGAAGTATCAGTATCTGAGCAGCGAAAAGAAGAAGATATTGAGCCGGAAACCCTGCAATGGTTACAGGCTCATGGCGTTCCTGCGCAATGGGGGGGGCATGGTGAGGATCATTTCAGGGAGGCTGAGGCCATCTTCCCCAGCCCTGGTGTACCCCTTGATATCCCGGTGCTGAAAGCGGTCAAAAGCCAGGGTGTTCCTGTCCTGGGTGAGCTGGCGTTAGCCGCTGGTAAATTCCCGGTTCCTGTCATTGGGGTAACCGGGTCAAATGGAAAGACCACTGTGACTTCTCTTTTGGCAGAGATATTTGCCGCCGAAGGAAAAGCGGTTTTTGTCGGGGGAAATATTGGCACCCCGCTTCTGGACTTTTTTTTAACGGATAAGATATACGACATTGCAGTGCTGGAGCTGTCATCTTTTCAACTGGAGCTTACAGGCGCATTCAGGCCGGATATTGCCCTGGTCCTTAATATCAGTCCTGATCACCTTGATCGGCACCATACCATGGCTGCCTATGTCGAAGCAAAGCTGAACATCTTTGCTAATCAGGGCCAGGGAGATGTTGCTGTTGTCAGTGGTGATGATCCCCATCTTTGCAGGATAAAAGGGAATCAGGGGGTGAGGCGTTGTTTTTTCGGCAGGACTTCATCCTGCGATGCAGTGGTTAAAGGTGAGGGGGTCAGCGTGCGTGTGGAGGGGAAGAAAGCAGAGGAATATCATCTGGCGAAAACCAGGATGGCATCATCTGTTAACTGCCTGAACGCTGCTGCTGCTGTACTTGCGGCAAGAATGGCGGGCTGCCCCTCCCGGACAATAGAAACGGCTTTGCGGGCGTTTGTACCGCCACGTCACCGGATGACTGAGGTCGCCGTGATAGATGGTGTGTGGTATATCAACGATTCCAAAGCGACCAATGTCGGAGCCATGACAGCTGCCCTGCAGGGGCACGACCAGGTGGTATTGATTGCAGGAGGGCGCGATAAGGGAAGCGATTTTACCTCGGCACAATCAATAGTGCAGCACAAGGTCAAGCACCTGATCGCCCTTGGTGAAGCGGCGTCAACCCTTGATGAAGTATTTGGTGCACTCGTGCCTGTCATCATTGTCCAGACAATGCAGGAAGCGGTGAATGAGGCTTGCCGCATCTCGGAACCGGGCGATGTGGTGCTTCTGGCACCTGGCTGCGCCAGTTTTGACATGTTTGGCAGCTTTGAAGAACGGGGCGAGTGTTTTTCTGCGTGCGTAGGTGAGTTGATGTAACTGATTGCGTTGTGATCAGACAAGGATAAGTGGAACGAGAAGCAAATGATTATGACATGTTGCGGGTGTGACCGCATTAATATTTCAGGAAAATGGGTCTACCCTGGTTCTTGTTGCGGGGATGATATCCTTTCTCATGGGTATTGTCCGGAATGTTTTGCTGCAATAATGAAAGAGCTGACCCTGTTATCCGAGAGAAAAGCTCTTCCAGCGGCAACAGGCATGCAGCTGTCCGTTGAGGCCTGATAGCTTTATGCGCCTGGTCATAACAGGAGGCGGAACAGGAGGACACCTGTTTCCCGGGCTTGCTGTAGCCCAGGCAATGCAAAGGCGTTATCCGGCAACAGAAATATTGTTTATCGGCACAGAACGGAGCATGGATCAGCAGGTCCTGGAAGGTGCTGATATGCAGCGGGAGATTTTGCAGTGCAGCGGACTCAAGGGTGTCAGTATTGCGGCGCGAGTTAAATCAGTTGCCCTTTTTTCCGGGGCGGTGCTTCATGCCCTTAAAATTCTTAGGCAATGTAAGGCTGAACTCGTTCTGGGAGTAGGCGGATACGTTACAGGACCGGTGCTTGTTGCGGCAAAAATGCTTGGTATCCGCACCTGTATTCATGAACAGAATTCCGTCCCTGGCCTGGCAAACCGCCTTGCAGGAAAAATAGTTGACCGCATCTTTACCTCAATTCCCTGCGAGGATTGTTTCCCGGCTGACAAGGTGCTTCAGACCGGTAATCCAGTACGCAGAGAAATTGTGGAGGCGGCACCGGCTGGTGAAAAAGATGGGGTAACCCTGCTTGTCCTTGGCGGCAGTCAAGGTGCCCACAGGATCAATACGTTGATGATGGAGGCTGCCAGAGAATTCGGCAACCTGAAACAGGAACTGAGAATTATCCATCAGGCGGGGAGGCGGGATGCAAAAATGGTACAGACCGCCTATGATGCTTGTATGATAGCGAGCGAAGTACACGCCTTTATAACAAACATGGCTCAAAAGTATAGTCAGGCAGACTTTGTGGTTTCCAGGGCTGGGGCGACCACCCTGGCGGAACTGGCCGTACGCGGCCTGCCGGCTTTGCTTATTCCATATCCTTACGCTGCTGACGATCATCAACAGAAAAATGCCGAATATTTTGCCAGACAAGGGGGGGGGCTGGTCTTTTCTGAAAAGGAACTGACCGGGATGAAGCTTGCCGCCATAATCAAGGAGTATGCTGCAAGCCCGCAGCAACTGGAGCCAATGGCAGAAAACATGCGCAGAACGGGATTGCCGGACGCGGCAGAGGTGATCGTTGAACAGTGTATGGAGCTGGTTTACGGGAACAAAGTACTCAATAACAGGGTGTAGATACCGCTTGATCGGTTGCAGGAATGCAGGCAGGGATATGTACAGAAAAACAAACCATGTTCACTTTGTTGGTATAGGCGGTATAGGTATGTCCGGTATCGCAGAGCTGCTGCTTGATCTGGGCTATTCGGTAAGTGGCTCTGACTTGCGGGCCACCTCTATCACCAGGCGTCTGAAAAGATTAGGTGCCCAGGTATATCAGGGGCATGAAGCCGGGTGGATAAAAAATGCTGATGTGGTTGTCACCTCTACGGCCATTGCTGGGAACAATCCAGAGGTGAAAGAAGCGGAAAAAGAACGTATTCCTGTTATTCAGCGGGCAGAGATGCTGGCTGAGCTTATGCGCCTGAAGAAATACGGTATCGCCATTGCTGGCAGTCATGGCAAGACATCGACCACCTCACTGGTGGCAGCAGTGCTTGGTGAAGCCGGAATGGACCCGACAGTTGTTGTTGGCGGAAAAGTGGCAAGCCTGGGCAGTAACGCCAAGTTAGGTGAGGGAGAATTCCTGGTGGCAGAAGCTGACGAAAGTGACGGTTCTTTTTTACAATTGTCTCCTGTCATCGAAGTTGTAACCAATATTGATCTTGAGCATGTTGAATATTATCGCGACCTGGATCATATTAAGGAGGTCTTCCTTGAATTTATCAATCGGCTGCCTTTTTATGGCGCAGCAATCCTCTGTTTTGATGATGTGAATATTGCCGAGCTGCTCCCCAGAATAAAGAAGCGTACCATAACGTATGGCCTTACGGAGCAGGCTGAGCTTTATGCTACCCGGATAGCTGTAGAACACGGCAGCTGCCGGTTTCTTGTTCGTCGTCTGGGCAAGGATCTGGGGGAAATCATCTTGAGACGCCCTGGACGCCATAATGTCTATAACTGTCTCGCCGCCATTGCCGTCGGTCTGGAGCTTGATATAGATTTTTTTATTATTTCCAGGGCATTGGCAGGGTATCAGGGAGTAGAGCGCCGTCTTGAGGTTAAGGGAGAGGCCAACGGCATACTCGTTGTAGATGACTATGGACATCACCCTACGGAAATCCGGGCCACCCTGGATGCAGTACGTGAGGCGTGGCCGCAGAGGCGGCTGGTGGTAACATTTCAGCCGCATCGATACAGTCGCACAAAAGGCCTGTTTAATGAATTTGTAACTGCTTTTCACCGTGCAGATGTCCTTGTCCTGACAGAGATTTATGCAGCAAGCGAGCGTCCGGTTGAAGGGGTGAACAGCTTGTCTCTGCAGGAAGCGATCAGTCAGCACGGGCAGCGTAATACTCATTTTCTGCCAGAACTGGTTCAGAAGCCGGCAGTGCTTCTTGATCTGCTTGAACCTGGCGATCTGTTGCTGACCCTGGGAGCGGGCAATATTTCCAAGGTAGGTGAAGAACTGTTAACGCTGTTGACAAAAGGTGTGAACGATCAGGTGCATTGAACATACATCCAGAGGATGTCTGCATCGGTGAACGTGGCGTTCATGCACATGCTGTCTGTGGGTAACTGCTCTCAGATCACCCATCTTCGGGCGATCACGACCTGCCGCATAGAGGGACTATAGCTGCCAATCGCGCTTGTCCGAATCCGGGCAGCCTGAAAGCAGCTGCAGGAAAAAAAGCGAGTAAAATAAAGAGGCTAGATGCTCTGTGAGGAGCTGCGTGTTTTTTTTGCGGAAAAAATACAACCACAGGTACAGCTTGCGGCAGGTTATAGCCAATGAACAGTCACCGACACGGATACAGCAATGTCTTAACGCCAGAACAGCGTAATACGCTTGGCCGGATCTGTGCCTCCGCTTTGTGGGATGTGGATATGGGCCGTTATTCCACCTTTCGTACTGGCGGGCAGGTTGATGCGCTGGTGACCGTAGAGCTTTACGCTGAACTTGAGCAGGTTATTGCTCTGCTTAAGCGTTGGGATATTTCCTGGCAGATACTTGGTGGCGGTTCAAACATTCTGGTTGCCTCTGATTGTCTCCACCTGGTGCTGCTTCGTTTAGGAGGAAATTTTACCGGACTGGAGCTTGAGATGCAGGCGAATGAAGGAAATGACATCAAGGTAAGAGCAGGCGCAGGATGTCGCTTGTCAAGGCTGCTGTCTTTTTGTCTTGAGCAGGAGTTGAGCGGCCTGGAATGGATGGCTGGCATTCCAGGAACTGTGGGTGGAGCCATATGCATGAATGCTGGTGCCCATGGAAACGTTGTTGCAGATACCCTGAAGGATGTAGAGGCTGTTGATTCTTCCGGGAAGAGAGTCTGCCTGACCTCTGAGGAGATAACCTTTGGTTATAGAAGGGCGCTGCTTCCACTGGAAGACGGCCCGATATGTATTACCAGAGGGAGGTTTTTACTTCAAAAAAGCTGCCGCGCTACCATGAATCGACAATGCCGCGAGTACAGAGGGAAAAGAAAAAAAACGCAGCCGGTTTCCCAGCCGTCAGCCGGTTCATTTTTTAAAAACCCTGAAGGCGATGCCGCCGGACACTTGATTGAACAGGCAGGGTTGAAAGGTATACGCTGCGGTGGTGCCATGGTGTCTCCACAGCATGCTAATTTTATTGTCAATACAGGTGCCGCTACTCCGCAGGATGTGTTGGACCTTATGCAGCTGGTGCAGGATAAGGTGTTTGCCTGCTCTGGTATTGTACTTGAACCGGAAGTGAAGATTCTGTAATTTATATGCAGGTCTCTTAGTGGAAGTGGTACCCATCCCTTGTCGAAGTGACGAGCTTTCATGGCTCGTTTGTGGCTGGCAAACCTGATCCAGCCATGCTGGTTAGTTCGTGACTGCTCCCGGCTTACCCATCTTCGGGCGATCGTACTTGCCCAAAGCTGGGCAATCTGAAGGTAGTTACAGGAGCAAGGCAGGTGAAGCCTCATGCCCTGTGAGCAGAGACATTAGCCCGGATTTCTCATGAACATGTTGTCTGCTTTGATAAGAAACACATAAAAACAGATGAATGTGATGTCCGTAAGCAGTCTTGAATTTCGACAAAATGTTCACCAGAGGTCAGCCCAGGCGGCACCATCTTCGCCAGTATTTTGGCAACACATATACCTTGAGTATAATGAGTTACCAAAAACTACCGAACCTGGCACCGCCTGAGCTGATGAGAAATCCAGGCCAGTGAAATGAAAAAAATAACTCCCTATAATTACTCCAGAAAATCGACAAGAAAAAAGTGGATGGAGCTGCTGGGAAGTTTCATTCTGAAGATTACGCCAGACAGAAGGCGCAAAAGGGTAAAACGGGCAGCGGTGAACTCAATGCAGCGCCCTCTTCTGTTCAGGCGTTTTTGCAGGAGTCTTTTACTGCTCTGCCTGGTTACCGCTGCATCATGCGGGCTGATATGGGGCGGCAGCGTTGTGTTGAACCATCTTGCCCTTTTTCGGTTGTCTGATATTCAGGTTACCGGAAATGTATTGACCTCAACACAGCAGATTGTAGAGTCAGGGCGTCTGGAGCTTGGCCAAAGCCTGCTGCGAACAGATTCTGCTTCCGTGGAGCGGGATATATGTTCCCTGCCGTGGATAGAAAGGGTACAGGTAGAAAAACACTGGCCGTCAATGTTGGTAATCAAGGTGCTGGAACATCGGCCTTTGGCCCTGGTCAATCTGGAAACCATTGATGGGGCCGTTTTGATGTATGTAAATAGCAAGGGAGAACTTTTTGCAAAACATGCGCCGGGGCAGGATATGGATTTTCCGGTTATCAGTGGTCTGCAGGCGCTTGATGGAGAGCGGCCGGTATATTTTCAAAAAGGGCACCTGGGCTATGCCGCGCTGCGGTTGCTTGAGCTGGCGGCCAAGGGGAATGCAATGCTGCCTATCCAGTCTATTTCGGAGGTGCATCTGGACGCAGAAGAAGGCATGGTTGTTTATCTGCTGGATCGGCCTTTTCCTGTTTATTTCGGTTCAGATGAGGTATTTACCAAATACTATCGATTGGTTAAGATACTGGACAGGTTGTATCGTAAGGATTTGATAGACGAGGTTGAATTCATCCGGATTGATTATATGAAAAACCAGATACTGGTGGCTAATAGAGAGTAATTGATGAAGGGGCTGGAAGAAAACGAAATGCGCGGGCAGGGCGAACTGATAGCTGGCCTGGATATAGGCACTACCAAGATAATGGCAGTCATTGCTGAGGCTTTTGCCGACAGGATAGAGGTCATTGGTGTTGGTTCTGCGGCTTCATCCGGTTTGAAAAAAGGGGTTGTCGTTAATATTGAGGGAACTGTTCAGGCGATCCGTCAGGCCGTCAGTGATGCTTCGGATATGGCTGGCTGCGATATCGAGACGGTTTTTGTCGGCATTGCAGGCAATCACATTAAGGGGTTCAATTCCCCAGGAATCATTGCTATCAATAACCAGGAAATCAGGGAAAAAGATATCAATGCCGTTATTCAGGCCGCTCAAACTGTAAAAATTTCTGATAATCAGCAGATTATCCATGTCCTGCCGCAGGAATATATGGTTGATGACCACACAGGTATCCAGAATCCATTGGGGATGACCGGGGTCAGGCTCGTTACCAATGTGCATATTGTCACCGCTGATGTCACCGCCTTGCATAACCTGATAACCAGCTGCAACCGGGCAGGCCTTGCAGTGTCGGAGATTGTCCTTGAATCAGTGGCTTCTTCCCATGCTGTGTTAAGCAGGGATGAAATGGAGCTTGGGGTAAGTCTGATAGATATTGGCGGCGGTACGACGGATCTGGCTGTCTTCTGCAACGGCAGTATCAAGCACACCTGGGAGCTGGCACTGGGCGGCAATAACCTGACCAGTGATCTGAGTGTTGGTCTGCGCACCCCCTTACAGGAGGCGGAAGAGTTGAAGTATCTCTATGGAGGCGCATTGTCTTCCATGATAAAGGAAAATCAGATCATTGAAGTGCCCACGGTAGGCGATCGCAAGCCGCGCCGGGTTTCCCAGCGGGTGATGGTGGAGATTCTTGAGGCCAGAATGGAAGAAATACTGCAAATGGTTAATAAGAACATGTGTGCATCAGGCTACCGTAACCGCATTAATTCAGGAATAGTCCTTACCGGTGGCTCGGCTCTTCTTGCCAACATTGTTGAAATGGCAGAGCAGATCTTTGACCTGCCCGTTCGCCTGGGGTTCCCTGACCAGATTCAGGGAAAAAAGGCAGAGATTCACTCACCCCGTTGCACTACCGGGGTGGGTCTTGTCCTTTATGGCAGCCAAAGCAACCGTTATCTGCCAAAAGAAAGCGGTGGAGTTGTCAGCAGGCTGCGAAAATGGATGAAAAGTATCGTTTAGTGTTTCTTGAAAAGAGCTTTAGCTTGATGCTGATTGATGGTAGTATCTAGAATAAATTGGTAACTGCTCCCAGCTCATCCATTTTCGGTCGAGCTGGAGGCCGTTACATACTTGAAGCGAGTGAAACCAGGGTGGCGCACATACCCTGTGTGGGTAGTTACATAAACTGTACTCAATTCCCGGGAGATGGATATGCCCTTTAGAATGGCCGAAGAAGAATCTGTAGCTGTAATTAAAGTAATCGGTGTAGGCGGCGGCGGCGGTAATGCCATTAATACCATGGTGGAAAACCGTCTTGCCGGCGTCGAGTTTATTGCTGCAAATACAGATATGCAGGCCCTGGAGAACTCACGCGCAGACATACGTTTTCAGCTGGGGCCAGGCATCGCCAAAGGTATGGGAGCAGGAGCTGATCCAGATGTGGGTAAGGAGTCAGCCCTGGAAAGTAATGATGAGTTGAAAAATGTACTGCGTGGTGCTGACATGGTTTTTATAACTGCCGGACTTGGCGGCGGTACTGGAACTGGTGCAGCCCCGGAGATTGCCAGAATCAGTAAGGAGTCTGGGGCACTGACGGTCGCTGTCGTGACAAAGCCCTTTTACTTTGAAGCAAAAAAGCGTATGCACAATGCCGAAACCGGCTGGGAACAACTGAAAGAGTATGCGGATACGATTATTACCGTACCCAATGACCGGCTCCTTGGCCTGATGAACAAGAATTCCACTTTGGTGGATATGATGAAAATGGTAGATAATGTTCTTTTGCAGGCAGTCAAGGGAATTACCGACCTTATCAATCTACCGGGACATATAAACGTCGACTTTGCTGACCTGAAAACCGTCATGAAGGAAGTCGGCCCTGCCATCATGGGCTCAGGTGCGGCAGTGGGTGAAAATAGAGCCAGCGAAGCAGCCAAGCGCGCCATAGACAATCAGCTGCTTGAAGATGTAGGGATCGATGGTGCTCGTGGCATCCTGATTAATATTTCAGCTGCTGAAGAAACCCTGACCATGAATGAATTCATGGAAGCCTCCGCCCTTATTCAGGAAAAGGCCCATGACGATGCCAATATCATTATTGGAGCACTGTTTGACGAGACACTGGGCGAGGAATTACGCGTGACTGTCATTGCCACAGGTATTTCAAGCATTGATGAGTCAGAAACAATTTCCCAGCTTGAAATCGTTCGGCGCAAGCAGGAACCGGAGAAAGCAGCTTCCTTAAAACAGATGAACCAGAAAGGCGCACGGCCTGAAGATGAGCCTTCATCTTCCTATGATAACGCTTCATTTACCGTAGCCAAACCGAATATACAGCCAAAGAATCTTTCGCAGATGCCCCGGCCAATATTTGAAGACGGTAATGACTATGCTGGTGATTTTGAAGAACCAGCCTATTTAAGAAAAAAAGCGAATTAAATCTAACCAGTTTTTTTGTCGTGCTCACCGCCGAAATCGGTACTGTCCGGAAAAAATGGGCAAACCGGTTACCAGTGGCCCTGCTGTATCCCAATGTATATCCAGTTGCCATCTCCAATTTAGGCTTTCAGCTTGTCTATACCCAGCTCAACTCTTTTGATGAGCTGGTCTGTGAGCGTTTTGTCTATCCGCAGACTGGAAATACCCCCATGTGCTCTCTTGAATCAGGCCGGAGACTGAATAACTTCCCTGTTGTCTGCTGCTCGGTTAGTTTTGAAGAGGATTTTCCCCGGATTGCTGGAATGCTCGCCGCCGGGGGTATTGCACCCTATGCAGACAAACGTGGCGACTCTGTCCGGCCTGGTGAACCTCTGGTTTTTTTTGGAGGTGCCGCCCTGATTGTCAACCCTGAGCCGCTTGCGCCGTTTGCAGACTGTATCATCATTGGTGAGGCAGAAAGTGTGCTGGATATATGCATGGTTCATATTTTGCAGCAAGAAAAGATGAGGCGCAGTCATATCCTGCTGCAGATGGCCAGCCAGATAAAGGGGTGTTATGTTCCCTCCCTGTACCGCGTAACTTATGGGGCAGAGGGCAGAATAACAGCTATAGCTGCACGTACATCAGACGTTCCGCAGCGAGTGGAAAAAGTGATCGTCAGGCAACCTTCTCAGGCCGGACATTCCCATTTACTGTCCCCTGAGGCTGAACTGGGTATGTTCATGGTGGAGCTTGGCCGGGGGTGTAGCCGTGGCTGTCGGTTTTGTGCTGCAGGGTATATCTATCGTCCTCCCAGGCTGTGGAACAGTGAATCCATTATTAACGCACTTTCCACCAGGCCTGAGCAGGTTGATCGAATTGGGTTGCTGGGGATGGAAATGGCCAGTGCTGAAACACTTGATGACCTGGCAGACTATCTGCAAAGGCACAAATGCGCATTGTCTTTTTCTTCCCTTCGCGCAGACAATATTTCCGAAAAGGTTTTATCTCTGCTGGCCGGATCACAGCTTAAAAGCGTAGCCATAGCTCCGGACGGAGCTTCAGAAAGGTTGCGGCAGGTCATTAATAAAAATCTTGAAAAAGCTGATCTGCTTGATGCCGCGATACGGCTCTGCAAGGCGGGGATCTTTCATCTCAAACTCTATGTAATGCTTGGCTTGCCCACGGAGACGTTCGCTGATCTTGATGAGTTCGCTGATATGGTGGTCAGTATGCACAATGCTCTTTTGCCTGTTGGACGAGATCGGGGACGAGTCACCGAGATCACCCTGTCAGTAAACTCTTTTGTGCCCAAGCCCTGGACCCCCTTTCAATACTGCTCCTTTGGAGGGCTTTCAACCAGAAAGGCAGGCATGGATAAAACCGCAGCTCAGTCCGTTATGGCACTGAAACAAAAAATACAGTATCTTCGGAAAATCATGGCCCCTATCCCCAATGTACGAATGAAGGTTGATCGTCCGGAACGTACGCTGATGCAGGCTGTCTTTTCCCGGGCTGATCGTCGAATTGCCCCGTTGCTGCTTGATATCGGTATTGGCAGGGCTACCTTCAGGCAGGCATTGAAAAAGCACAAAATCAGCAGCTGGCAGTATGCTGTTCGTCCCCGCTCCGGTGATGAGTTGATGTGCTGGGATATAATTGATCATGGCTTGAGACCTGGTTATCTCTGGATGGAATATGAGAAAGCAATGGCAGGAAAAACTACTTCACCATGTCAAACGGCTGTATGCCGCCGTTGCGGTATATGCGGTCAGGAAGTGGCGTCCTGATATTACCCTGTTACGCAAATTTCGAGTTAAGGGCAGTGACCGTAGAAGTGGCAGCCTGCTCCCTTTTGAACTGGTCAAGTATTTTGCTGTAACAGCCCTGGTTGCCATGCTCCTTTCATCGATCATCCTTTCCTGGATGATCTCTAATAATGCAAAAAATGTTCTTCTAAAACGCAGCGCAGTAAATGCTCCACTTTTTGCCGATAACCTGAATCGTCAGGTGTTTCTTCAGTTTGTACTGCCTACAGTGGTTCGATACGGGCGTATAGCTCTCTCTGAAGAGAAGCAGTACAAACGGCTCAATCAGATTATCCGCAATATTATCCGGGGCATGAATATTGATTCAGTGACTATCTTTGATTCTGGTGAGAATCGGGTTAGTTACTCGACCATTACTTCGCTGATTGGCAAGAAAGATATCGGGGGGCTGGAGTATAAAAAGGCCCTTGAAGGGGAAAACAGTACGGTGCTGGTTTCTGGTGGTTCCCTGTTCAGCTTGTTGCCATGGACTCCAGAGGTCTATTGTACTCTGAAAACCATAGTCCCTTTTCGCCAGGAAGATCGTTTTGGCAATAAAACCGGAGAGATCATGGGGGTAGTGGAAATAACACAGAATCTTTCTGGTGAGCTGCAGGCAATTATTAAACTGCAGGCACGAATAATTGTCTTTTCTTTATGTATAATGGCTTTTCTCTCAGCTATTCTTGGTATGATAGTGGTCAATGCCAACCGCATTATGGCACATAGAGCAGGGGAACGTATTGCTTTAGAAGAAAAATTGCAGGATTCTCAACGACTGGCTGCCCTTGGAAAAATGGTGGCAATCGTCTCTCATGAAGTAAAAAATCCGCTTGGTATTATTCGTTCGACTGCAGAAATATTAAAAAAACGAATAATAAAAGTTGCTCCAGAAAATGAGCAGTTAGCGGGTATTATTGTTGAGGAAACCGCCCGGCTGGATGGTATTGTCAGAAATTTTCTCGATTTTGCCGGCCCCCGGGAGGTAAAAATGGAGAGGGGATCATTAAACAGTGTGGCTGAACGGGGAGTAAGATTGATTCAGCCTGAATGCAGCAAGCACAAGATAGATGTGACAATGGAGCTTGACGAGCAGATGCCTGCTGTATGTATGGACAGCGAACAGATGTATCAGGTGGTGTTTAATATTCTTTTTAATGCAGTGCAAGCCATGCCGGAAGGTGGTGAATTACAGGTCAAAACGAGCACTGTTGAGAAAGAGGGCAAGGCGCAGATCGCTGTGTCTGATACTGGAGAGGGAATTGCAGAAGAAAGGCTGGCGCATATTTTTACCCCGTTTTATACGGAAAAAAATCGAGGTACCGGCCTGGGACTGGCCATTGCCAAGAGTATAGTTGATAGGCACAGCGGAGAGCTGCGGGTAGCAAGCAAAGTCGGCAGGGGAAGCTGTTTTACCATCACCCTGTCAACCGGGAACATGCCCCCGGAGTAACTAACCCGGATTTCTCATGAACATGTTATCTGACTTGAAAAGAAACACATAACTCCTCACCGCTCACCCCTCTTTGAACGATCACGACCGGCCGCATAGAGGGGCTATAGCTGCCAATCGTGCTTGTCCAAATAGGGGCAACCTGAGAGCAGTTACACGTT
>PDWJ01003503.1_pt1 | contig 24974 bp, 38 predicted proteins | sample 1430881 | NCBI WGS metagenome assembly PDWJ01 (sample SAMN01162460, study PRJNA174530) | Oral metagenome, whole genome shotgun sequencing project. | biome: Marine environment; feature: Marine mammal; material: Swab sample of the gingival sulcus; isolation source: swab sample of gingival sulcus...
CTTGCAAAGATAAAAGTCTCGGATATTTTTGATGCCGTAAAACGTACGCAGGAAAAAATTGAAGGAGCCTATGCCGTTATTTCTATCATAGCCAATTACGGCTTGCTGGCTTTTATGGATCCCAACGGAATAAGACCTTTAATTCTCGGGAAAAAAGTAACCAAAAACGGCATTGTGTACGGGCTGGCATCGGAGAGTGTAACCTTTAATCATTTGGGCTATGAACTTATTCGGAATTTAATGCCGGGTGAAATTATTTTTATCGATAAAAATAATAAAGTCCATTCAACCATAGGTTATGCCAAGAAACAACATTTTTGCTCGTTTGAGTATATTTATTTTGCCCGAGAAGATGCCGTTTTTTATGATAAAAACGTAGCCGGAAGACGCGTGCGTATGGGTAATTTAATCGCAAAGCAAATTAAAGAAGCCGGACTAAGCCCCGATGTCGTTATAGATGTTCCGGCATCCGGCTATTTTGCCGCATCCGGCTTAGCCGAATCTTTGGGCATACCTTACCACAGAGGTTTGGTTAAAAGTAATTATATCGGCAGAAGTTTCATTGCCCCGAAGCAAAGCGAAAGAGAAAACATCGTTAAACAAAAACTAAACCCCATAAAAAAAGCCATAGACGGTAAAAAAGTGGTTGTCGTGGACGATTCCATTGTCAGAGGAACAACCTCCAAGCGCATTGTGCAGATATTGAAAGATGCCGGCGCAAAAGCCGTGTATTTTGTTTCGGCTGCACCGCCCGTTACCAATCCTTGTGTTTATGGTATTGATATGTCGGTTAAAACGGAACTTATTGCCTCCAATTTGAATGTGCCTGAAATTTGTAAATTTATCGGTGCCGATGCCTTGTTCTATCTTAAACCGGAAGATTTAAAACATCTTTTTAAGGAACTTACTGTTTGCGATGCTTGTTTTACGGGCAATTATCCCTCCGGCGATAAAGAACAGGTATTGCAAGATTTTGAAGAAGAAAAACAAAAAATGCGATAAAGAGGGGGCGGGGAGATTGATTTTTCGTTTAAGCCGCACATAAGGAATTACAAATTACGAATTATGAATATAAAGTACTGATATAGAGGTACTCGTAATTCGCAATACAATAGAGGTACTCGTAATTCGCAATACAGCGGGGAAATTGTTTTTTCATGAGACTTAAAATACTGAACAACAACATTAAGAGCGTTAAATGTGCTTATTATCGGTGAGTTGTAAAATATAAAAGCGTTGTAAAATATAAAAGTTTAGAAGTTAATCATTCGCAGAATAAAAAAAATATCGTTGAAAAGATTAAGATTTATATCAAGGAGTTCAGTAGGGCTTTAAAACAAACACACTACTTAACATAATATTAATTATGAGACAAATATTGTATTTGTTTAATTTCCAATAAAATACAAGGTTTTTGCTGTTTAACCGACTTGCTTTTTTTATGGGGTTTTTACAGTAAATATTTTTAACCGTTTTTAATTATTTAATAAACAGCTAATTGCGGAAAAATATTATTTGTTACAATATTATGTTCAATAGTAAGTTATTGATTTCTAAATATCTTTAAAATATTCCTTAGCAAAATTATTAGCTGCATCTTTTTTTGATGCGCCCTGAATTAAGTAGCTGCCATTGTGCATCGTAATTTCTATTTCAACAATGGAGGCTGGCGGCAAACTTATTTGTTTTACAACCTTATAGCTCGGCGAAAATTTATAATTATTTTGACAGTATGCCACTAAATCGGCGAAAGAAGAACTGCCTGACTTTTTATTTGGAAAACTTTTTTTTAGGGGAACTTTTTTTCTAAATGAAATTTCTTCCAGTTCATTGATGTTTATAACACCTAAGCGTTTTTCCTTATTAGGTACTTTTCCTTTCTCGCCATCAATCGTAAAAAATGAATTTTTGATGCGCCCCCACCAATTGGAATATATTTCAAATTGTTGAATTAATATATTTTCTCCATTATAATTTTCAGATAAATAACTGAAATGTATTTGCATGTTTTTGTCTTTAAAAATCAGGATTTTCTTAAAATCTGATTTTCTTCTTTCGTTTACGTCATTAGACAATTCCAAACAATTGCCTTTCTTTCCGTTTAACAAAAAGCTCATTAAATAATTTTTGTCTAATGGTAATAATTCTGTACTCATCTTTTCTTAATTAAGTTTATAAATATTTAAAATTTCTAAGTGTTTAAAATTTCTAAGATTTTTTTTAATTTTTCTCTACTTCTTTCATTTGTCTCTTTAAGCTGCTTCAAATATCTTTCTTTCGATTTGTCTGTATCTTTTAGAGCTTCAACGGCTAAACGGTCTAAAATTGCCGTGTAATTATATCCGTATTTATCAGCAAATCGTGTAAACATTGAAAGAATATTATCGGTTAATTGTATTTCAATTTTTATATTATCTTTTTTATCCCATTTATGTTTGTTGCGAACTGTTAAGTCAAGCACTTCGTTTATGCCCGCAACTTCTTTATTTAATGCTAAAAATTTTTTGCGCTCTTCAAAAGTTGCAAAACGGCAGCTATAATAATCACGCAAATGCTGTTTGTTTTTACTGTCAAAAAAGTAAACTTTTGACCGATAAAAATTTAAAATAACATCCTTATTTTTAGCATTTAAAATCATTAAGACCGTTATTTTTCAAATATTATATCAGTTCCAGAACGCTTTATTTTGCTAAAATCATCGTTAAAACTTATATCCGGTAAGAAACCTACATCTATCATATCTTTTATAATTTCCTTTTTTTCTTCCGACTCGACTTTATACCAAACATCTTCTTTCATTTTATCTACACCGTTCAATATTCGAGTATAAATATTATCGCCAAGTAAATCATCGATTTGTTTTTCTGTTAATTTTTGTCCCCAAAAAACGGCGTCCCAATCTATTTCCTTTTTTTCATAAAAATCCCAATTCGGACTAATCCCCGCCCAATCTTTATTTTCCATTGATAAAATTTTTATAGTTGTCTGACATAATTTGCAAAGCATGTACGGAATTGGCGGCGTTTAGCTTTGTTTTAAATTTATCGTTTGGCAAAACGATTTGTTCTTTTTCATCAAAGTGGTTAATTCTTGACGGTTGCAGAATATAATAATCCGCCCCTACATCTGTGCTTTCATCTGTTAATTCTGCACCGTTTTTAAAATCTTCAAAAAGCTGATTATCTTTAAAGTTTACGCTTAAAGATTTCTCATTATAAAGACAACCGAACTTTTCATATAATTTTTTTTTATGAATTGCGGGCAAAACTTCCTTAATTAAATCTATATCAAATGTTTTATCTTTGTTGTTCATTTCAAACATGCCCGGTTTGAAATGATATGAAACAGTTTCTAAGACTGCATGTTGCACCGCTTGCAAATTGCTTAAATCATTTACATAAAACTTTTGATTATTCCTAAAAAAATAAACAGTTTCAACCGTAACGAGAGTCGCCCCCCTCCTATCCAACTGATTTATAATGTTATCATCAATGAGATTGCTTAATTTTTTTATATTGTTAATCTCATCGGCTCGAAATGGTCGTTTTTTCAAGCTCTTGTTTATCGTTAAATTATTCCAAAATACTAAAATTAAAACGGTTAAAATGTTGCGGCTTTGTGTAATTTTGCGAACAAATAGCAATGAATGTATGTGAATATGCAAGCCGTTGCCGTTCCTTGTAGTTTCTATGCCATACTCACCGCCGTAAACAAGCGATTTAAAAGTGTAATCTTTGCCGTTTATTTTGATTTTTCGCTTAGAATTTCTTAAATCTCTAAAAGCTCTGATAATTTCGTCATAGTAATGCACTTTGCCTTTAAACCCATTTTCATCGTGTCGCACGGTTAAAGTTAAGTGCATTAAAGAATATTTTACCGTGCGCAATTTCTTGTAGTTTGGTTTGCTTGCTTTAATTTCGTTGTAGTAATTTTGCGTGAAAATTTTATTGCCGCTCGGTGTTTTAATTTCTAAAAGTTCCGGAGTTTCTGAAAAGAACTTGAAATATTTTGACCTTATGCGTTTTTGACGAACGGAATTGCAGATATTGCAGCCTCTATGGTCGCAAGTATGCGAGCCGATGTATTTAACGTTTGAAGATTCGGAATAAAGAGAATAAGCCGCACAGCCGTTAATACTCCTTTCAAACTTCTGTAAAAAATATCTTTCTTCTTTGTTTAATTCCTGTGTTTCTAAATAGTTTCGTAAATCAAAGAGTAGTTTCGTATTTTTATAATTCAAATACGATATTTTTTTTGAACGAACGTAGTTAAAGTTTGGAGTTAATTTTTTTGATTTTTTAGCTTTCATTTTTGGACAAAGTTATCCCTTTATTATCAAGGAAGGGTTATATCGCTGTTTGACAGCGTGTTAAGGAATTTGTTAATTTGCGTTAATTTTGATAAAAAGAAGCGTTTAAAAATCGTTAAAAACGACTCTTAAACGCTTTAAGTTTTTTATTTTGGTTCGTCCATTATTTCGCCTGTTTCGGCGTTTATAACTTTGGTTTTTGGACTAAAAAATGTTAAATCGTTTATAAATAATCTGAAATTGACGTTAAAACCGTCCTCCCCTTCATAGCTGTTTATTGAGGGTCGCCCCGATGCCGTTATAAAAACGCCTTTGTTTAAGTATTTAACGACTTTGTGATACCTCTCAAAATTTAAAATGCAACTTATCCAATCGGTGCGCTTTACTTTTTCCTTTGTTTTTTTATCGGTATAATCTTCATTGATTGCAACCGAAAAGGTGATGAACTTTTCATTTGAGTTGCTTTTCTCTCGAATTACTGCATCGCTGCCGATATTACCGGCGATAATCATTTTTTTCATTTTGTTTGTATTTTAATGTTAAAAAATTCATTTGTTAATTGCTTTTATATTTACAAGTTTCAGCAATGGAAACTCTTTTTTTTGTTTTTCCGGCTGGAAAAGTTCCATGGTGCTTATTTTTAAAGGGAGCGGGCAAATGGATAAGCTCCGCCCCCTATCTGCCAAAAAATCAGCCGTTAAAAATCCTGTTATTTTGTGAGGTTTCCAATCGCACGCAAACAGGTAAAAATCTTTATGTGTTATTCAATTCTTTAAGTATCATGTTTTTAATTTTGGCATCTTGCTCGTTTCGCTCTTTCAAGATGCTTTTTAAAGATTTGTATTTTTCTTCAATTTCTTTCAATCTCTCAAACTCCGGTAATTTGAATAGAATCAAATCTTCAATCGCCAAATAAATGGCGGTTGTATTGTTTGGAGTTCCGTAATTCTTTTTAAGCTCCGGCAAATACTCGGAAATTTCGTTATTTCTGTTTACAACAAATGCACTCATTTTAATAATAGCTTTATTTTCTCAAACAAAGATTTGCCCTCTCGCTTGCGCACCTCTCGGTAAATTATTATTTGCCCTTTTTTAATGCTATCAAGCGAGTAGTATATTAATTGATTATTGCTTAATATGCTGTCGGTATTGCGTTTAAGACTATCAACATCAATGCGCAGCGTGTCAAGTTGTGCATTTGCATATTTTAGATTTAAGTCTAAACTGTCTAATTTTTGAGCAAACTCATGTTTATATTCCCTGAACTCCTTGCGACTTAAAGGACTGTGCGGGAATTTTAAATTTGATAAAAAATTCATAATTAAAATGATGCCGCCCGCAATCATTGCATATTTAAAAAGCTCTCTAAACATTTTTATTTATTTTTAGGAAACAATATTGATTTTTCAATTTTTTTGTTATTCAACTCTACTCTTAATAATGCCGTTAAAAAATTTTGCTCCACCGGCTTAAACAGCATATTGCGTTTACGGTAACGCAAAGCCGCATCACCAATACCCAAAATTAGGGCAATGTGCTTTCTTGTTTTTTTAAATTCTTCGGCATCTTTATTGTTCATATAATCCCAAAGTTCTGCAAAGTTCATTTGTTCAACTTGTTTCATATAATTAATATTTGTTAAAATCAAATTTTACGAAGAATGCAAACACCAGAAACATAAACACAAACTTGTATTTTCTATAACCAGCTTTTATAATTCCGGCAGACGGTGTCAGCATTATTCTGGTAAAGTATTCACTTTTGCCGATTGTTAAAGAAAATTCAAATCTTACCCGCTTGGGCTTTACGGCTTTAAGCCATTCAGCTAAGTTGTCATATATTTTGCGCTCCATTTAGTTTTTTTTGAAAAAAATTATCACTTATCATATTCTTCATTTTTAACATTTGCTCAATCTCTTCATTGCTCATTTTAAGAGGGCTAACCGAATCGCTGTCGCCTCTGTCCGTAGGAAATAACTTATGTTTTTGAATGTACCCGGTAAGCAATGATTTTAATATAACTTTGCGCTCGGCTCTAAAATTTTGCAAATGAAAATCAATCATTTCCAAAATTTGCACATGTTCATAATCATTAACACATACACTTATCTCTTTATGTCTACTTGATACAAAAACATCATCTTTAAAAATATAAGCTATCTGCGCAATCAGCTGCTTGTCAAATGCTGTTTTGTAACAGTAACACCTTTCTTTCTCTTCATCTGCCATTATATCATTAACAGTGAGATTGTGTTTTTTTAACAGTTTTTGCAACAAAGTGTCTGCATTCTCTTTTTCGCCGCCAACGCCTTGCACTGCCAATGCGTGCAATTTTTGCAGGCGTTTTATCAATTCTTTGTTTTTTCTTTCCATTTTTTCAAATTTTTTGGCTTAATAATTAAATATTGTTTGTAAATTGTTTTACAAATGTAATATATTTCGGTTTAAACTACCAAATATTTTCTTATTAAATTTTAAAAAATTTCTGTTATGGGATTTAATATACTGAAACTTAAAGAATTAGTTAAGAGAAAAAAATTACAACATAAAGAGCTGGGAACTTTATTAGGGGTGTCCGATAGAACTGTTTTGAATTATTTAACTGAAAGAACTAAGATTGATGTAGAAACAATTTATAAGTTCTCTCAAATTTTGGAAGTACCGGTAGGTTATTTTTTTGACCAAACAGACAATTCAATAATAAAAGGGGATTATAATAATATTGGTAGCGGCAATAATATGACTATCTACCAAGCAAACAGTCAATTAAAAGATGATTTAATTCAGTGCCAAAAAGAACTCATCAAAGCAAAAGAAAGAATCGAATTATTGAGTAAATAAATATTAACATAAAAAAAGAAAAATGAGAAAATTAATTTATTTAGGAATTTTATTTGTATTATCAAACAGTTTAAACGCTCAAAATGAAGAACTTAGCAAAAAAGAGCGGTATGTTGAAAGAAAAATAGAGTCTATGTGTTCGCAGTTTGGAAGTGTTTTTAGCGTTAAAACAGAAGACTGCACAATGCACATTTACGAAACCATGGAGAATGCGGAGGGTGAAACAGATACCGTAAACTACTACCATATTGATTTAACGAGCATTCCGGAAACAGTATATTATTCTGAAAAAGAGAAATTTGGAATTACGAAAATTATATTAAATAATCCCGGTATGTATATGATAAGTTATTTTGATATTTTAGGGGAAAAAACGAAAAAAAGAACTGATAATCAAGTAGTTCTACCTTTCAGGACTAAAAATTTAGACAGAATTAAGTTTGTAAATGAATTGGATAAATACTTACAGAAAATCAGAGACTTGTGTAATGAGTAAGTTCTTGTTATCTCATAAAAACGCCGTGCATTAAGCTCGGCATTTTTTATGCCCCAAAAATCGGCAAAAACACACCTTATATATATATAGTATTCAAAAAACATAAAATTCCAAAAATCACCTCCTATTTAACTCACTGATAGTCAAACAGTAACAAGAGATATTCAAAAAAAAGATTAAAAAAAGTATGTTATTTATTTGGTATGTCAAATAAATGTAATACATTTGCAATGTCAAACAATTTATAATAATTTTAAATTTTAAAAAAATGGAACAATTCACAGAAAAACAAAACGAACGTTTGCAAAAATTAGCAAGCAATTATGAAAAAAAAGACTTTGACCGCTCTAATTATGAAATAGGCGGCGGCATTGCAAGCAGCGGACTTTTTGAATCTCGCAGGCATGAAGCGGCAAAGGAAGATTCAGGAAAGGAAACTTTGGGCTATTTTGTTCAAAAAATTAAAAGAATAACAGGAATGCAAACATCTGTTATTAATGAAATTATAAAAGATGCTTACTGTTTAGAATGGCACCATGCCGGTAGGTTGCCAAAACAATACGGCGGCGGAATGAAAAAAACATATTTCGTTAATTCCGAACAGGCTAATGATTTTTGCTTAAATTTTTCCGATTATATAAAAAAATATGAAGAAAAAGAGGCTCAAAAAAAATTGAGCATTAAAGCTGAAAATTTAGCTAACACACTGGAAAGTAGATTTTTAAAGAAATGGGCTATTCCTTTCTTTAAAAAAATAGACGGATTTTTTGACAAAAAAAATTGCGCAATCACAAACCGGTACATGATTGGAAAATATGGCGAATTTCCCGCCGATGACAGATATAATTTAGATACGTATATTGACGGCTGGAAGTTTAGAAGTAAAAAAAAATATGACGAATATCATCAAACAAATTTTTATGAAATTGCTTATAATCGCTTATCAAAAAAGTTGAGCCGGTCTAAAATAGACCAGCCCAAGCAAACAATTCACAACTAATCATATATATATATGATTATATTCGGCAAATGTAATTAAAAATTATTTAATTCAAAAAAAAATAGTCGGCTGCATGAAAAACAGCCGACTTGATACAAAAGCTAAAACAATTCACAATTTGTTTTAACAATGAGACAAAGCTAATTAAAAATATTTTAAACCCAAAAAAATGATAGAAAAACAAATAGAAATTGAAGCACGCAAGCAGATTGGATTTTATTTTGAAGAAATCAGGAAGCAAAGAGATATGAGCAAAGGCGAAGTGTGTCGGCGTGCAAACATAACCAGACTGCAATATAATGATGTTATTGCGGGCGAAAAAAATTACACGATAAGCACATTTCTAAACATTGTCAAAGCATTAAATTGTTATTTTTTTCTTGCCGACAAAGAGGACGAACATTTAAACCCTGAACATATGAAAGAGCAAGCAAATCCAAGTAAAGCAATGGATTTTAAAAAATTCAAAAAATAAATAATTATGAAAAAATTAAACAAAACAGATTATCATAAATTAATAGAAATAAGAGAAAAACAATTTATACACAACGGAATGTATATAATGACTTGTCCTATCTGCGGAAAAGTTGTTGCTTCGTCATCGGAGGAGGATTTTTTGCCCGAATTTACAACATGCACAGGTTACGGAAAAATTTTAACAAAAGAAGAATATAATGAGTTGAGTAATGAAGACAAAATTTTTTATAAAGAAACATTAAATATATTTTCTTTTAAAAAGTAAAAAATTCAATAAATAAAACAAGAAAAAGCCCGGCAGGTTCCGGGCTTTTTCAATACAAACAAATAAACAAATAAACTATAATTTTGCTAATATTTTTTCAAGAACTATCTTCAAAGAGTCGTTACTCTCTGAGTAGTTTTTGATTACTTCCGTGAATATATCATTTTTTTGCATAACGTAATGTAGCATATTTTCCCTGTTTTTGTCAGCTTCCTTGTCTTTTGCGATTCGCTCTTCATTCATCTTTTCAATAAATTTGAGCAATGTTTTTTTTAATATAATTGCAATTGCAACTATTAGAGCCAAGAAGATAATAAAGAAACTGCCAATTAATCCCGTATTCGCAACATTGTCTACTGCAACTTGGGGATTAATCTGTAATATTATCAAATATTTTATCATATATTAATTACTGTTTTACCTACGATTTTCAGCACCGGAAACTCTTTTTTTGTTTTTCCGGCTGGAAAAGTTCCATGGTGCTTATTTTTAAAGGGAGCGGGCAAATGGATAAGCTGCATATTGTTTTAATTAGTAATTTATATAATACTTTTTACCATTCCTTGCAATTGCTTTTAAAACTTGCTTTCTGTTTTTATTATTTGAAAATGAGACATGTACCCAAGCGGGGCTGTTATCGTTTCCAAACTCCCAAATAAGTTGGTCAAATTCTAAATTATCCTTTATGTAATTAAATAAATCGGCATTGCTTACATTCATTCTTAAACTTGAAATGTCAATTGCTTGCCCGCTGCAATGCTGACTCTTCGGATTGCTGTATTTTAACTTTTTATTTAATTCTTTTGAGCGAAAAAAGGAATTAACTCTAATAGGTATATTAAAGTGTCGGCGAACAGGCTCAAAAATGTGCATCGCCGTAAGTTCCATATTCTCCAATTGCTTGGAGTTCGGAATATTTTTAATACCGTATCTTATTGCCGTGCTGCTTCTTATAGCTTCGGCAAATGTTATGTGCTTTGATATTTTTTCGGGATGTTTCATTGCCATAGCTTTGCTTAAAATAACCGCTCCGATTAAATAAAACAGATAATTCATTTTACATTAAGTCTACGTTTCTTCTTTTCAAAATTTCTTTTGCAACAAGCAGCGCATTGACAGTGCGCTTTTTACCGTTTGAATTTGTGAATGTATAATTTGTGTCTAAGAAATACAAAAGCCAAGTATTTAAAGGTTTGTTTAATAACAAACTCACGCCGCCGCCGGAGCGCAATCCGAATTTTTGAACTAAATATAAATATTCATCTTTGTTTTTCAGCTTGGCAAGGCGAATAAGCACCCGCCTTATTGCCGTGTTGCTTTTCCAAGCATCACGCAAATTGAGGGCGATTAAATCGCAACTTTGAGAGAACCAAGAATCGGAATGTGTTATTTTTGATTTCCGGACTTCTTTCTTTGCGTCATCAATTACGTTGCGCCTTGTATCTTCCTCTTTGCGAACTGATGAACGCCCTCTAAAAAAAGAAAAACCCGCCAAAAGCACACCGCCGATTAATAAAAATTTTTTATTCATAAGAAATTGATTAAAAAAGGAAGAGCGGCAACATTATACACCTGCCGATAAATTGCCGCCTGCCTTTCAACATTATGAAAAAAACGAACTTAACACTTACAAACTAATTTTGCATTAGCTTTTTCAATTCTTTTCTTAAATTCTTCCTCTCTTTTCTTGTCGGCTTTTTTTGCTTTTTCAATTGCTGCCAATTGCTTATCATAATCGGCTTGCAATTTTTTATTTATCTTTTTAATCTCTTCACATTTTTTGTGATAAGTTTCCGCTTTTGCCTCCCATGCTTTGAGTTGCGCCTCTGTTTTTATTCCGCCTTTGGGCTTTTTGGGCTTATCAGGCATTTTTTTAAATTTCGGTTTTTTTGGTACTTTATATTTAATCTTTGCCATATTATAAATAGTTTAAAATTATTTTTTTAACCTCTGCTTTTTGTATTTCGCTTACAACCTTTTTTAATTCTTCTTTATTGAAAACTTTTGAAACGATAAATAAGTTACTTAAAGTTTCTTCGTCTTGCATTTCCAATAATTCTAAAATTTCGTTTTTATTCATCTGTTTTGTTTTTGTCTGCCTTTTTGTTTAAAATTAATTGTTTTAGCTTTTCAATATCTTTTAATGAAAATTCATCGTACAAAATACGTGAAAATTCATTGACCGATGCCGCTTTTATGTAATTAATCGGTTCACTTTGTTCTTCTTCCGGAGTGCCGGAAAGTGCGGGCGGCTCCTTGCCTTTCCAAATTGCAACAATCGGCTGGAACTCCTTTACTATACTTCTTATTCCTTCCGGCGAAAATGCTTTTGCTTGATTTATGGTAAAATCTAATTTTTCCGTAAATTCTTTTTTCAAGTCTTCAAGTTCTCTTTTATGCAATTCTCTTTCAAATTGCATTTCTTTTTCAAATAATCTGTATTTCAATTCAGATTCCGGAATATATCCCGCAGGAATGCCGTTTAAATTATTTTCTTTTTCTTCCGCCGCTTCGGGTTCAAGCATAAATTGAAAAGGTCCGAGTATTCCGCTTTGATTGGCATTTTCCGACGATTTCATATATAAATAAAAAATTGTTGATTTCGGAAAAAGTGCCACGTAGTCCGCTAACCATTTTACGGAACTTTCGATTTTTTCGTCAATGCTTGCATCTTTACCTACATTTTCACAACGGTATGCGCCGGCGTTTATAACGCTTAACCCCTCTTTGCGTTTAAGTGAGAGATAAGGTTTTTTGTTCAGTATTAATAATTCGATTATTTGTTCGTACGTGTTCATTTTATCCATATTTTGGCATATTCCAATGATGCCCGATGTATGTTTTGTAATTCGTTTATTAAAAAGTTGTTTATGTTATATTTAATCTCCAAGCGTATTTTATGAATGCTTGGAAATTCCGAAATAAGCTCTACCCGTTCCCCTTTCAAAAATTTTGTTTCATAACAATTTGATAAATCGACATTGTTTTCGTGTGAAATAAGTCGAACAAAATCAGGATTAACAGGCACTTGTAAATTAAGCAAGCTGCCTTTAAAAAAGACCCTATTGACGATTAAAATAGAGCTTTCGAGGTCAATCGGATTTTTGTTTTCCGAAACTTCGTGCATTTCGCTTAAATCAAACTTACCGAACTCCAAATCATAAGGAGTTCCGGAAAGATTTAATTTTCTTATCTCATTATTTAATAAAATATTAAACATTTATTTTATCATTTTCATATTCAAAGACAAAAAAACAATCTAAATCGTCCCCGCCCCTGCTTGTAACTATTTCATACTGTAATTCGTCGGTTGGAGCTTTTAAGGGAATTAATCTATCATTCACATCAAAATCGTTATGTTTGTTAATGATAGAATACTTAATTTTATCCACAAAGAAAGTTCTTCGATTCCTTATTGTAAGTGTATCAATATCTAAACTTGAAGTCGTTTTGTTTATTGGATATATTTTAAATCCCACAACACTTTTGTTTAACGAAAAATTAAATTTTCCGGAATTAACCCCTGCTTTAAGTTTTATGATATTTGTTTCGTGCCTTTTATTTTTAAAATCAAGCGCATTGTTTGAAAGTAAAAATACAACTCTAACATGATTGTTTAAATCTGCAAAATTTTCAAAATCTAACGTTTTTAAAGAACCGGCAGCATTCATATTTATATTAAAAAACGAATGCTTTATATTTTTAACCGTTTCGCCCTCAATATGCTTTAATGGCACTTTATCTAAAATAATTTTTCCGTTATCTTTAATGCCAAATAAACCGCTTCTTGACGGTATAATATAAAGCCCTATGCAATACTTATAATCAGGATTAAGTCTGATTTTTTTAGAAACAGTTAAATTAGCAGGAATTAAAAAAATTTCTTCTTGAAAATAAGTGCTATTTTCAAATTTTCCAACTCTATCAACTTGTCTCTCTTCTTTCAAAAATCTATTAGATTTCATTATTTTAAAGATTTTTATAATTTTAAAAATAAGCCGCCGCAATCGAACGGCGGCTATTTTGAGTTTTTCCAATTTTTCTATTTTATTTTTGTGCCGGAGCCAAATAAATTAAAGCGCACCGCTGTCTTCTTTTGCTCCGTGTTCGTTATTGAAACGCCCTCCGGCATTCTAATATTAAAGTTTACGCGGTCATCCGGCTTGATTAAAATAGGCTTTTCTAAATTTATGCCGGCTTCAAATCCATTCGGCACCACATCTTTAATTGCCCTTGCTTCATTCATCATAAAAACAGGTATAGAAATCATCACCTTGCCGTTTACGATTAGTTCTAATTCAGAGCACGCAAATTCTGCTCTTTTTGATGCCGCTTCATAAATCTTGCTGAATAAGTTTTGCGAAGCTCCGTTAAAATTAACCGTTGAAAAGGAGATATAAGAAACTGCAACAATTAAACCTGCCGGCACTTTTCCGCCATCTAAAAGATTTGAATATCCTACACCTATCTTATCGTTTGAGTGAATAACATCTTTATTACCCGCAATATTTTGATACTCTTTCGTATAATATATATGTCCGTCGCTGTATTCAAGTTCTTTATTTGCAAGTTGTTTTTGTGTTGTTGAATTTAAACGTGTTTTCATGCCGTAAATATATCGCTGATTAGGCGTTACGATTGAGCGGCGATTTCTGTAAAATCTTCTGCGCCGTGCCATAACTTGGGCACGTCTAATTCTGCGATTAAGATCTTTTAAATCGAATCTCTTGCCTCTTATTAATCTGCCGATGCCCTCCAGCTCTACATCTTCATCGTAAAGTTCGCCATTTTCATCAACATCAATATCATCATCAACACCCAACAAATTGTTTACACCGTTTCGAGCCGGCAACTCTTCGTAATTCATTACGCTTATGGATAAGTTATGCCCAAACGTGCCAATAAAAGACACTATGCTAAATAACATTTTTAATAATAAATTTTTCATTTTACTTTTTATTTGATAATTAATAATTTACTTTTTTTATTTTAAAATTCGTCATCGTCAAAATCATCGTCATCAAAATCTTCCTCTTCTTCGAGTCCTTTTATCTCATTTGAATTATCCGAATCATCATCATCTTCCGAATCTAAATTCCGAGACATTTCTCTTTCAATTTCTCTCAATTCTTCATCTGTGATTGCATCGGCTCCACTTTCCTCTGTTGCTTCTAAACCGGATAAACTCAATCCCATTTTTTGCTTCATTTTGGGAGTGCCGAGTTCATTAACAACATGTACGCCGCCCGCCGTTGCGATTCCGTTTGCCGCAGCTTTTAAAACAGAATCTTTTGCGGCAATGTTTAAACCGGTGCCTATACCAATCAAACCGATGCCGCCGAATTTTTTCATTTTTTCGGGAATTTTATTTTTTAAACCCGAATAAGCAAAAGAAGCAGCGACACCACTGCCGGCAGCCGCAACACTTTCAATAATACTTTTTTGAAATGCCTTCTTTATTTCATTTTTTGTTTTAAAAATTTTACTTTTTGCCATATCACTATTAATTAAAATTTTACTTATTTAGAATCTTCGACAGTTTCTTTTTTGGCGTCATTAAATTTATTAACAACTGCTTTTAAAACTTTCTTTCCGGCACCTTTTTTAAACATATTTTTAAATAGTTTTTTTATAGGTCTCCAAATTTTTCCCAAAAAAGCCAAGAAAGGCGAAGCCGCAGCAATTGAAGCACCTGCTGCCGTAGTTGTCGGCTCAACGCCCAAGCCTTGAATGCCCCACTTTTTGCGGGCTATTTTTGCACCTCTTTTACTCACTGCATTAAATATAGCTTTCTTTTTGCCACCCGCCTTTACAAAGAATTTTTCAAATTTTTTTCTAAAATTTACGACTTTCTCAAAAGTTTTCATATTAAAGCCATATTGTTTTGCTTTTTCTTTTGGTAAATAGGAAATCCAAAGGCGGCTCCCCCATTTAAACAAGTTTAATCGAAGTAGCAACAGTATCGCTCCTCTTGGAGCCGCAAAAGATACTTTTTTTACAACTTTTGTGATTTTTTTGGAAATTTTTTTAACCTTTTCTTTAAGTTTCTTCCAAAATTTTTTACGCCTTGCTCTTCGTTTGGCTCTGTTTTTTCGCCAGCGAGAAAACAGACTACCAATTCCCTCTGTGTCTCCAAGTCCTTGCAAACTCTTAAATTCTTCGAGAAAATTCTCCGCTTCTATTAAATCTTCATCATTATGAAAAGATATGTTCATGTCTTCATCAATGCCCGCAATATCGGGCATTAATTCAAGCATGAATTTTTGATAATCGTTGCCGGATAATAATTTTAAAGTTTTTACTTTATTTAAGTCTTCGTGTTCTTGTTCCGTCAAACCCTCCATGTTGCTTAAACGTTCAAATTCAGATTCAACAAAATCATTTATATCCTGTTCCGGCATTCCGGCTAATTGTTGTATTAACATTTTTGTATTTTTTTGATTTTTTAAACTTCTATTAAAAACTTTATTACTGCCGTTAAGTTTCAGAATCATTGTTTTGGTTATGTTTCGAGGATGTTCACCATATTCCGACATAACTCCGTCAAGAATGTAATTATCAACCCCTACATATATGTGTCCGTAATTTTCTAAATTATTGAACGCCACAATGTAAAAGAAAGGTTCATAATTTAAAGACTTTAAAATACTTGCCGCAAAAATTGAAAAGTCATCGCAATCGCCTTTTTTGTCATTTAATAATCTTTGCGGCGTTCGTATTTCTTCGGTCAAAGGTTTGTCCTTTACATATTCAATATTTGTTTTTATAAAATGCCATATATTATAAACTGTTTGCTCTAAATCATCACCCGCAATTTTTTCCGCAAATTCTTGCATTAAAAAGGCGTTATCGATAACCGTTTTTAAAATAACATCTATCGTTAATTTTAAACCGCCATTACCTATTGTTGTTGTTGTTCCGCTTGAATTTGGAATAACTTTTAATAATTCATCGAGTTTATAAGTCGGTTTCATATTACTTTAAATTACTTCTATAATTTCATCAAAAGGAACCGTAAAATCATTTGCTTTAACATATCCCTTTAAATTTAATTCTTTCGGATATCGCCCATTTCGCAATTGGCGAATCAATCCTATGCCTAAAAAAAGTAAATCGGATAAATAAATTTTTACAGGAATATCAACCTCCGATTCCGATTCTTTCTTTATTACAAAATTCCAATTTTCCTTATTTATTGATGTTATCTTTGTTCCTGTTTTGAACAAAACATCACAAAAAAGAAAAGAAATATTTACGTTCGTATTTGTAGGGTTAATAATCGAAAAAGTAAGCTTAATATTAAAGGCTCCGTTCTGAAATCCGCTCCATTTTACGGCAGTCGGATTAAATTGTAAATTATCCGCCGCCTTTGCGGTTTTGCCCGCACTTAATAATTTAGAAACGCCAAACGCTCCCAATACTGTTAATAAAACTTTTCCAATCATTTTTTATTAAATTTCCGGATTCATACTTTCATCATTAAAGTCCTTGCCATCATCTCCCGGATTAATTTCATCTCCCGGATTAATTTCATCTCCCGGATTAGGTTCATTTTCCGGATTAATTTCATTTTCCGGATTAATTTCATTTTCCGGATTAATTTCATTTTCCGGATTAGGTTCATCTCCCGGATTAGGTTCATCTCCCGGATTAGGTTCTTCCTCCGGGTTGGGTTCATCTTCCGGATTAGGTTCTTCCTCAAACCATTTCAAAAGAATAAAATACATCATTCCTTTATAAACTTGAAAAGCATTAATTCCGTAACCCTCGTTTAAATAATTTTGCACTTCATTCTCAACAGAAGAATCGCCTACTATGATTTTTATATGACTTGCCATTTTTTACTAAAATTACAATTGCAAAAGTAAATTCTAATGAAGCACATGGCAATATCTGAAATTGCTGTAATTACCGATAAAAATTAAAATTTTTCAAAATGATTTAGAAAATTAATAAACATGTCTTTGTTTATTAATATGCTTCGGGATGTTCTTATAAAATCAATTTTATCCGGGAATATCATAATAAAATAACCTATGTTTCGAGGATTTTTAAAACGCTCTTTTACTTCCGAAATTTCGAGTAATTCCGTAGGTTTTTTATATTCCCTTATTTTGCTCATTTTGGTAGCTTATTAATGAATGGTATATTTTATCAAAATATTTTTTTATAAAATATTCTTCTAAGTCATTAAATTTTCTGCCGTGCCCGGTATAGCCAATATCCGAAAATAAAACTTGATGTGTAAATTCATGGAATAAATACAGCATCCAATATTTATCGGGCTTTATGTAAATTTTTCTTTTAATCCTTATAGGAACATGAAAAATTTTTTTGACTTCAACAATAAACCGACCGTTTACCGTTTCCGGTAAACCAACAGAAAGATAAATTTTTGCCGGCTTTATTTTTTCGTAAGCACAAAGAATTTTATAAACTCTTTTTATGTTTCTGAAAGATGCCGATAACTCTTCTTTCTCTAATAAATATTTTTTTCTATTGATTAATTCCGATAGCATACCTTTAATTTACCTTATGAAAACTTATAAAAAACCTTGTCGAAAGGTTTAATTTTTCTATAAACTTTTTTGTAAAAAAAATAAGCTAAATTTTTATCTCCAAAGAATGATATTTATATTCTTTTTTTTTTATAAAAAATAAAAAATCAATATCAATTCAAATAAAAAAACGGCAACATCAAATTAAAATGATATTACCGTCTTAAAAACAATATTTAAATTCCGAATATTATTTTAAGATAATGTAAACAATCTTTACATTATGTTAAATAGTATTATGTTAAGTAAACAAAAAATCCCGCAAACAAAGACTTTGCGGGATTTTGATTTTAATATTAATTATGAGACAAATATTGTATTTATTTAATTTCCAATAAAATACAAGGTTTTTGCTGTTTAACCGACTTGCTTTTTTTAAGTGGTTTTTAAAGGAAACATTTTTAACCGATTTTAATTATTTAATAAACAGTTAATTGCGGAGAAATATTATTTGTTACAATATTATGTTCAATAGAAAGTTATTGATTTCTAAGTGTTTAAAATTTCTAAGATTTTTTTGCGAGTGTTTGCCTGCTTGCCGACCACAAGTATTATAAAAACATCAGTTGTTTGTATTTCTTCATCAATTTAAGACTTTTTCAAAAAAATCATCGACACTGTCATAAGTTGTAATCCTACCTTAAATTAAAAAGCAACCAAACAAAAAGCAAATAAATTATAATTTTGCCGATACCTATTAATCAATCAAAATAAACAAAATGAAAGCTAAGATGACAGAAACTGAATTAAAAGCACGTAAGCAAATGAAAGCAATCAAACAAAAAGAAAAAGATTATACAATAAGTACTTTTTTAGATATCATTAAAGCTCTGGATTGTGATTTTTTACTCGTCAACAAAGAAAAAGAACATTTAAATCCGGAACATAAATCAAGTAAAGATGAGCCCAGTAAGGCAATGGATTTTACAAAAGATTAGATTTTTAGATACTATTCCGTAAAAGTGTATAAGTTTTCCTTATTCCAAACATTTTTCAATTAAATCTTTTGCATCTTTTGCCCTATATACTCTACCTTTTTCGATATCTTCCAGTGCCACTTCAATACCGGTCTTTTTTATCTTTCCTATTTTGGTAATTGTAACATTGTTACTGCTCTTTAAATAATCTAAGATTTGTTTTCCCTCTGCGGTTCTTTCGTCTATTTTTATTGTGTAGCTTGTCATGCCTTTATTTTTTATTCGTTGTTCGTAAAAAATAAAATACAGCAGTTTTGCTGCCAACAAAAAAATGCTTGTTGCATAAGCCAAACAATCGAAATTAGGCTTAACAAGCATTTTTATACAATCCGATTTTTCAATCAGACAACAGTGTTGTTTGCTGTTTTTATTAGGCTATTTCTCCCGCCATTTTTTCCAATTCGTTATCGAACATAAACAATTTTGCTTTATTATTGCCCAATAGGCTTAACAAGCATTTTTATACAATCCGATTTTTCAATCAGACAACAGTGTTATTTGCTGTTTTTATTAGGCTATTTCTCCCGCCATTTTTTCCAATTCGTTATCGAACATAAACAATTTTGCTTTATTATTGCCCAATAAGTTCAATTTGTCCAAAATGGTACTGAACAGATTTTCTTCTTCAACTTGTTCTTCTACATACCATTGCAGAAAATGTGTTGTCGTAAAATCTCTTTCATCATAGCAAATTCCCACAAGGTTGTTAATTCGCTCGGAAATCATTCTTTCGTGCTCATAGATTTCTTCAAAAACTTTTTGTACGGATTCATATTCTTCATTCGGCTTTTCCGATACGGGAACAATTGCATGCGAACCTCGGTCATTCACATAATGAAAAAGTTTTAACATGTGTTCGCGTTCTTCATCGGAATGCGCATATAAGAAGTTTGCCATACCGTTATAGCCGTTTTTTTCAGCCCATGAAGCCATTGCCAGATACAATTGCGATGAAAATTGTTCTAATTCTATTTGCTTGTTTAAAGCGGTTTCTACTTTTTTATTTAACATAATATGGATTTAATTAAAGATTAAAGCGCAAAAATAATATGAATTTACCGATTTAGCGACAGCAAAACTCTATTTATAAGAAATCTAAATCTAAATCACTTCTGAGTTTTTCAAGATTCGGGTTTTTTTTTACCAAATATTTATATTTATCTTTATCGGTATAAATAAGTTTATTTTCTGTATCTGAGCTGTTTTCCTTAACCTTAAAACTTAACTGTAATTCGGTATTTCCGGTTTTCTTTTGCAAAAAACTAACCATGCGCGCTTTAACCGACAGAAGCGTTTGTTCAAGCGAATTATTAATAACGCTTAGTTCAAAATGATTTTCGGCAATCATTTTTAGTTTCTCGTTTTTTAAAGCTCTGTAAATACGGGTTTTTCCGGAAAACATCTCCACCAGCATCGTCCAAGCAATATCTAAGTCATATTTTTCAACATCGGCATCGGCAACTTCAGGTTCCGCATTTTCTTTCGTCTCTGCTTCTTTTGATTTGTCGGCAACATTCTTTAAATTAATGGAAATGCCGGATTTTCGTTTTATCGTTTTCATGCCTTGCTCCGAACTTGCACTACTTGTCGTCTCAACCTTTTTTTCTTCGGGAGCATCGTTTTTCTTTTGCTCAACAGGTTTTTGCTCTGCAACGGCTTCTTTTTTATAATCGCTTGCCGGCTCCGAAACACTTGTTGCTTTAGAGCTGCTTTCGGTTTTTATTGCACGATTGTCTTGCTTTTTTTCTTGCACTGCATTTAAAGCGCTCATTTTCATTAAGGCTAATTCAACCTGCAAGCGTTTGTTTTTGCTTCCGTTGTATGCAATATCCGCCGTATTTCCTATATCTAAGGCTTTTAACAGAAAACTTACGGATGTTTTTGCCGATTGTTCCAGATATTTTCTTTTTATATTATCGCTTACTTCAAGTAACTCCACGGTACTTGCATCTTTACAAACCATTAAGTCTCTGAAATGCGCACTTAATCCGCTTATAAAATGATGACCGTCAAAGCCTTTTTCCAATACATCATTAAAAACTAACAATATTTCGGAAATATTATTTTGCAATATATTATCGGTAATTTTAAAATAATAGTCGTAGTCAAGAACATTTAAATTATCCAGAGCTGCTTTATAGCTTATTTTTCTGTCGGAGAAACTAGCTATTTGGTCAAAAAAGGACAAGGCATCGCGCATGGCACCATCGGCTTTTTGGGCAATGATATTTAAAGCGTCTTTTTCTGCTTCAATCCCCTCTTTTTCGGCAACGTAGGATAAATGTTCGGCAATGTCATTAACGGTTATTCTGTTAAAATCAAAAATCTGACAACGCGATAAAATCGTGGGTAATATTTTATGTTTTTCTGTGGTTGCCAGCACAAATATGGCATATTCCGGCGGTTCTTCCAAAGTTTTCAAAAAAGCATTAAAAGCCTGTGAAGAAAGCATGTGCACTTCATCAATGATATAGACACTGTGTGTCCCGATTTGAGGCGGTACCCTCACCTGCTCTATCAAGCTGCGTATATCTTCCACCGAATTATTTGACGCCGCATCTAATTCTCGAATATTATACGAACGGTTCTCTATAAAAGATTTACAGGATTCGCACTCGTTACATGCTTCAAAATCGCTTGTGGGATTGGAGCAGTTGATTGTTTTTGCAAAAATTCGGGCACAAGTTGTCTTTCCCACCCCTCTGGGACCGCAAAACAAATAAGCATGTGCCAATTGCTTTGTCTTAATCGAGTTTTTTAAGGTAAGCGTAAGCGATTTTTGACCCACAACCGTATTAAAATCACGCGGTCTGTATTTTCTTGCTGATACGATATAATTTTCCATAACCGGCAACAAATGTATAAAAGAAACAATGAATCTCAAATTTGATTTATTAACTGTTAAAAATATTTTGCAACTGCGAGAATTTTGAAAAAAATATTTTATTATAAAATCTTTACTTTTGTCTCCGCAGTGAGAATAGTTGCAAAACAAGCAATTAGCCCCCTACTCTATTTAAGACTTTTGAAAAAGTAAAACCAAATAGCTAACTTTTACGATTTCAAGCTTTTTAGCAAATAGCAAAATCCCTCTTGGAGAAGAGGGTGCAGAGAGATTGATTTTTATAATATATTTCCGGGAGTTTATTGCTTCTTGGTAAAAACACGTTTTACGCCTTGATAGTTTAAGGGCGAATGTTTTTTTATAAACTCTTTGGTAATACTCGCATCAATTTTGCCGGTATTGTTTCCGTTTTTCAGAAATTTTAAGGAATAAGAACTTGCCATATAATCATTTATAGCCACGGAATAAAGTTTAAATCGAAGTTTTTTGCCGTTTTCGTCTTTTAAAATAACTTTTTTCAGCTTATTGTTTTTTACAATATATTCAATTTGCATTCCGCTTACTTGCACATTAGGACTATTGAAAATTTTGTAGGCATATCGGATTAATTTTTTCAGCTTAAACGGGCACATTTTATAAGTAACAAAGGTGTTTCCGAAAGGCGACAGCTCAAAAATATTTTTTATGCTGATATTTCCTTGCGGAATAGTGTCAATACGAATACCTCCGTTATTTTGAAACGCAATATCTACTTTCAGCGATTCGCGCATGGCATCGGTCATCATGGAGCCTAATTCGTCTATTCCCGAAAGCGGTTTGGCGGCATAACCGATTACTTCATTAAAAACCGGGTTATTATTGTAATCGGCAATGATTTTCTCTATTCTTTCATCGCCTTTTTGATTGTATAAATTAATAAATGTATCTTTTCTCGAAACAATTTTATGGTTTACAACTTTCAGACTTAAAACACCGCAATATTTTAAATAGGCTCCGGCTTGCACAACAAAAGTATTATTGTGAAATTCGCCGTTTTCTAATGCGGTGTGCGAATGACCGCCGATAATGATATCAAAAAAGGGGCATGCTTCGGCTAATTTCAGGTCATCTTTATAACCTAAATGTGTCAGACAAATGAAAATATCCGTAGAATCTTTATATGTTTTGTATTTTTTTGCCGTTTCAAAAGGGTTTTCAAAATCAATATGTTGCATTTTTAAGGGGCTTGAAGCCGGATAGCCGTTTTTGCCCACTTCTATAAGTCCCAGTATGCCTATCGTTGTACCGTCGTTTGCCCTGAACTTATAATAAGGCTCGGGCTGCATTAGTTTGCCTTGCTTTTGCACTTTTATGTTTGCCGAAATCATCGGAAAGTTTGCCTGACGAATACGTTTATTTAAAATATCCTGCCCATAATCAAATTCATGATTGCCTATACAAGAAATATCATAGGGCATTTCGTTCATAAGCTGTATTATGGGGTAGCCCGGGTCTTTATATTGGTCAACAATGGGGTTGCCGGTAAAGAGGTCTCCAGCAGAAAACAACCACACATTACTATACTTGTTTTTATAAGATTTTACAAGCGTAGCCAATTTGTCAAAATTATCAATTTTTGAGTGCATATCGTTGGTATGCAGCAATATCAAATTTGTTGTATCATTTTGTGAAAAAGAGAAATAAGAAATTAACAACAATAGAGCGGTGAAATATATTTTCTTCATTTTTTTGTGTTTTAAATTTGAGTAGAACAATTGATTTTCTAATGTCTATTTCGCTTTGAATTTAAGGCAAAGATAATGAATTGAATAAACTATGCTTTGCTTGCTTAAGAAAAAATAATATTTTTTGTTTCGGAAGTTCTTTAACTTGTCTCTAATTTTTATCTTTGCATTCCTTAGAAATCAAATTTTGAGAAACTTCATAAAAAAAATACCCGTTTATCTTTCCGGCATTATTTTACTTTTTTTGGTTTTATTGACGGTAAGTGAAAATATTTTTAAAACCGGCAAAAAAAGATGCTATGATAAGGCAGCGGATTTGCCCGATAAAAAAGTTGCTTTGCTTTTGGGTACCTCCAAATATTTGAAAGGCGGAAAAATTAATTTGTTCTATCAACACCGCATAAATGCGGCGGCAGAACTGTATAAAAAAGGCAAAATAAAGTTTATTATCGTAAGTGGTGATAATAGTCGAAGAGGCTATAACGAACCCAAGTTGATGAAAAACGATTTAATCAAAGCCGGTGTACCCGGTGAAAAAATTTATCCTGATTATGCCGGTTTCAGAACTTTTGATTCGGTGGTGCGCAGCAAAAAAGTTTTCGGACAAAATTCTCTTCTGATTATATCGCAGCGTTTTCATAACCTTAGAGCTTTGTATATTGCAAAACATTTCGGTATTGATGCCGTAGCATATAATGCCGAAGAAGTCCGCACGCTAAAAAGCATAAAAGTAAGATTTCGAGAACGCTTTGCAAGGGTAAAAGCCTTGTTTGACCTCTATTTATTTAACACAAAACCGAGATATTTAGGAAAGAAAATACACATTCAGTAATTCCTTAGACCACAATATAACTAAATTCGTAAAACATAACTTATTGTATTTTAAAACTCTCAAGAAAATCAATCTCCCTGCACCCTCTTCTCCAAGAGGGGATTTGCTGTTTACCAAAAATCATGAAAATCGAAAAAAACTATTAGCCTTAGAGTTTTAAAACAAAACAACACAATATTTGATTACTGAAAAAGTTTAAATGAGTTTAAAAATTAAAATTTAAAAAAATAGAAATATGAAACGCCCATGATTAAGGTTTAATCACACAACGGAATGATTATTTTTCCGTTCTAATAAAATTAAATGTAATAAAACTCATTCGGACGTTCCTATATGACCTTTGAAAGTTATAAAAATAAACATATGAAATACTTTAAATTATTGATTGTTACTTTAGTTATTAGTTTAACAGCCGGTTGTGCTTTAAAAAACTTTAAACAAAAACAAAAACAAAACGACCACGCGGTTATTTATCCGGGCTGCGAGGAATATAATGTTGATGATTATTTAGGATGTTTTACTAATAAAATAAGGCAACATATTGCACGACAATTTCATACAGAAGTTGCAAAAGAATTAAATTTATCAAATGACCAAGCAAAAATTCATGTTGTATTTGAAGTAGACGAAAAGGGTATGGTAAATGTTAT